>Ga0307379_10001862_pt1 | contig 32148 bp, 47 predicted proteins | sample UN2MG_FD_202237 | JGI IMG/M metagenome (GOLD analysis project Ga0307379, IMG submission 202237) | Soil microbial communities from Risofladan, Vaasa, Finland - UN-2 | ecosystem: Environmental > Terrestrial > Soil > Coastal area > Acid sulfate soil | place: Finland: Risofladan, Vaasa | collected...
AGCACGCTGTCCGCCGCACGCGCACGAACCCGACGGAGTTTCCGAGAAAGGACGATTGCGATGACCGAAGAACTGAAACCGACGAGCGCGGATGATCCGAGATTCCGCAAGATCGTGGCGAAGGCGGCCGAGGCGCCGGGCGAGAAGGACTCCATCTTCCGCGAGGTCGTGCGGCAGATCGAGGAGATCGAGGAGCGGGAGATGTCGCCGCTGCTGCGCGAGATCGCGCGGACGGCGTTCGACATCGTGTTCGGGCAGTTGTCGTACGCCGACCGGCAGAAGTTCGTGCCGAAGCCCGGGAGCATGGACCGGTACGAGAACGCCATGGACATGGCGGAGGGCGGGGAGAACCAGGAGAACGCACTGCGCGCCATTCGCTGGAATCAGACAGACCTGTTCGACGTGCTGGTGACGGACCTGCCGAAGGCTCTGGAGGACAACAAACGGATCGCGGTTCGCAGGCTGCTGGACGTGGCGCTCATCGAGGAGGCGATGCGGCGGGCGCCGGCGGATCCGGGACCGGACCTTCGGGTGGGCGACGTCTTCCCCGTGGCGGATGCAAACGCATTCTGGCGGGCAACCTCCAATGAAATTGCACGGCGTCTGAAACGCGGCTGGCGGATGCCGCCACCGCGAAAGCACGAGGAGCCGCCGCAATTGACGGGAACGTGAATGAATCGCTTCCGGCCCGGCCATGAAAGCCAATGATCTCCAAATGCTCTGTGCCGGGCCGGAAGCCCCCTGCTACGCGCCGTTCAGTAGGACCGGTTTCGGCGCGGGCAATGAACCCAACCGGCCAATCAAGGAGCAGTTTGATGACAGAAGATCGGAGTGTCTTGATTCTGAGGATCCGCGACGATCATTCGACGCGGGAGCTGGCCATCCGGATGCGAATCCGGATTCAGAACGGGTGCATGGCACGGGCGCGAAGCCTGCTCGGCTTCAAGATCACGCTTCCGGAACTGGAGCGGACGGCCATTCGCAACTTGGCGGCGAAATACATGTCTGCCCTGACGAAGGGCAAGGTGCCGAAGGACGCCGACGCGCGGTTCGTCGAGCTGATGAAGCCGGTGCTGACTGCATCGGTGGGGAGCTCGGCGGCGTGGGACGCCCTGGCGGCAGCCTGCGAGAAGAAGATGATCGAAGGGGCCGGGCAACTGCCGGTGACGGAGTTCGTGGATTCCGTCCGCGGCTTCGGATTGACGGGGCTGGCCATGATCATCGGCGAGGCGGGTGACCTGGGGAACTATGCGAACCCGGCGAAGCTGTGGAAGCGGATGGGGCTGGCCGTGATGCCCGACGGCAAGTGCCAGCGCAAGGCGACGGATCCCGCACGGGCGGCCGAGATGGGGTACAGCCCCAGGCGGCGGGCGGTGGTGTATCGCGTAGGCGACAGCCTCATCAAGGGCAACAAGGACGGCTACCGCGAGCTGTACGACAGCCGCAAGGCGATGGAACTCGAGCGGCTGCCGGCGGACGCGAAGGGCCGGAAGATGCACGCCCACCGGCGGGCGCAGCGATACATCGAGAAGCGGCTGCTGAGAGATTTGTGGAGAGCGTGGCGCGGCCATGCCACAAGTGACGCCCAATAACGCATTGCCGCGCCGCTCTCCTGATGTTCGGCGATTCCCGCCCGATCTGCCTTTGAACTCATGGCAACCTGACGCGCGATGCGGGCGGGCGGGGATCGATTGATGTTGCACCGCTGCCGGCGGCGGACGCCGCCATGACTCGGGGGTCACCCTGGGAGTTGGTCAGGGACAGTCGCCGCCGGCAGCAGGAAAATGAAAAAGGCAAAAGGCAAAATGGAAAATGCAAAAAAGGCGGAAGAGCTTCGGTGCCGCATTCAGGAACGCGACGACGCCATGTTGAAGCTCGGCCAGGTGACTGCGAAATTGGAGGAGGCCCAAGCCATGCTCGCAAAGTGCCGCAACCGGTTGGCGCGGATCATGATCGCGGTACATACCGAGTACTCGCCCTTCGAGGCGCGGCTGAGTTACATCAGCCGGCAGGCTGCCGATGGCATCGTGGATGCCGGCGGAGATTACGTAGCCGAAGAGATCAGACGTACCTTGAAAGCGCTCGGGATGGAAAGGCAGAAATATGCAACGCCAGATACTGGGTGAGAAGCTGTGCCAGGCGGCACGCCGCCGGGTGACGATGTGCGCCGGCAGCGTGATCTTCTCGCTGGAGGTCGCGGTGCCCTGCGATTGCCAGGCGAAGGCATCCACAGATTACACAGATCGCACAGAGAGGATAAAGGATGATCAAAGAACCGAATCTCAAAAGCATGGCGGCGGAGCTTGACCAGCAGATCGAGCTGCTGGGGATCCACGAGTTGCAGAAGCATATGCTGCGCGAGGCGGCGCTGAAAGCGGTCGTGGCGGCGATGACCGAGGCACAGACGGACGCGGCACACGCCAAACTGCTCCAGCGGATTCTGCTGGCCTTCCATAGGATTCACAGGACGGCGCTCGCCGGCGATCGCTGCCAGGCCGAACGGCTGCTGGAGGTGGCGAGCATCGCCGATCATAATACGATGGAACTAGCGAAGTTGATGCCGGAGGTCCGGCAGTTTCTACCACCCACCCCAGAACCAGGAGAAGACCATGGCAAATCAGGCGGTTGAAGAAAAACAGCATTGTTCGATTTGCGGCAAGGAGGGCACCGTGATGAGCCTGCAGATTCCGGGCGAGGAGGCGACGCCGCCGGTCTGCTCGGACTGTTTCGATGAGCGGATGGCGCGGGTGAAGGATGAACTGGCCCGCAAGCCGCAGCGGCTGACGGAGAGCGTGTTGCGGGAGGAGCTGATGTTCCTGCAGGGGGTGCAGGGCCATCTGCACGAGTGCGAGCAGATGCTGATCGCGTTCATTTCGCGGTGGGCGGGGCGGGCGAAGGGCCCGCAAACGGAGGTGCGGCAGATGGTGACGAAGGCGTTGGTATCGGTGCAGGGGGCCCAGGCGCGGATCGCACGGACGGCGAAGCCCTGGGCGGACATCGTGCCCGATGAGGATGGGCTGTTCGTGACGCAATAGCGAATCGAAGCGTGGATTTGCCACAAAGGCACGTGCGGACGCGGCGTCCGCCGGTCACGAAGAAGAAAGGACAGGAAGCATGCAGATTACGAAGCTGGTGGTCAAGGCCGGAAAGACCGTGGGCAACCCCCACGAATCATACAGCAACCTGCGGAGCGACGTGGTGATCGAGGCGGTGCCGGATCTCGACGAACACTGGGACCGCAATGCCGGGATGGAGCAGCTCCGGGCGATGCAGGAACAGGCCGATGAGGCGGTCGAAGCAGAGCTCAGGCGGCGGCTGGGTGCGATCACGCGCAGGAAAGACATGGAATATGTGAGGGATCGGATCGAAAGTGCCGAGCGGGAGATGAAATCGCACTCTGCGATGGCCGAGAGATTCAGGGCCGATGCGGTTGCAGCGACAAACCAAGACGAGGAAGACCATTACCTTAATCAAGCCGAGGCTCAGGCCGGAATCCTTGCGCGATTGGCAAACATGATTCTGGAGTTTCGGGCGAGGTTCGCGGCCCTCGAGGCGGGGCAGCCGGATCCGGGTGAGACGCCCGCAGTCGAGATCGGCGAGGACGAGGACGGCGATCCGGACTAGTGGAATTTCCGCCCGGGCCGCGCGGCCGCCCCACCGGCGCCGGCCATGCCTGCTCCGGCGTGCGGCTCGTTAGCCGCCGCGGCCCGGGCACCGCCTTTGAAACGATGAACGAAAGGAGACCAGGCCCATGCTCCACGATGATGACGTGATTTGCGTACAACGGAGAGGTTGCGGTGTGGGGGTGTACCTGCGGAAGCATGACGGGGGCGTGGGCTTCGTGCGGCGACAGGGTCTGGCGGCGCCCGGCGAGGTCGTGCCCTTCGATTTCGGGCCCGAGCTGACGGATGGGTGCTACAACCTGGCATACTCGATGCTGTGGGCGTGCTGCCCGCTCGATGCGGGATACTGGCATCGGTGGTTCGCCCAGATGGTGCTGGAGCCCGAGACGGGCGACCGATGGGAGATCACCGCGGGGGAGGTGCGGGAATTGATCGAGGACGCGGAACGGTTTTATGGGCGCAGCAGCCGGCCGGCGCGGATGCGTCCGGCAGCAATGACGAGCTGCACGGTGGGCGGCGGCACGCTGACGAGCGATGAGGTCTGATAGTTCGATTCGACACGAAGGCACGAAGGACACGAAGAAGAAACCACAGAGCCATAGGATGAAACGAATGAGCCGAACGGGCATTGACTTGATACGGCATATCCAGGACCGGCTGAGCATCCGGGAGGGCGAATTGTACTCCCTGCGAATGCAGCTGGCTGCTTGGGATGGTCCGCCACGGGGAGCATGCCGGCGTGGTCTGAGGGGCCTCATTCACAGCCGCCGCAACCGCGTGCGGAAGCTGCGTAGACAGCTCGAGCGAGCGGAGTGGAGGGGAAAGTGAAACATTGCCAGTGGTGTCTCAAACGAATATGGCCTTGGCAAGCGGCAGTGAGGATCGATGCTGGCCATGCGCACGGTCGTTGTATCATTCGCGACGTGGAGAGGAGAGGCCTAATCATGCACGATGAATTGAGAGCGTATCTTGAGAGGGGGGAAAAGTCATGACCTGCGGTCACGCGATGTGGCTGGTGACGGCGGCGGCGATCGTCGGGGCCTGGCTGAACGTGAAGAAACGTCGCAGCGGGTTCGCGGTGTGGATGCTGACGAATTTGCTCAATGCCGGTTACTGCCTGTGGATCGGGCAGCCGGCCCAGGCGTTGCTGTTCGGCGCGTTCCTAGGGCTGGCGGTCTGGGGGTGGTGGGGGTGGGGAAGAGACTAATGAAAAATGAAAAATGCAAAATGAAAAAAGCGGGGAATCCAAAATGAAAAAACGCGGGCAGCCAAGGCCGCAGATCGGCGAGTACATCAGGCTCAATTGGGATGACGAGCCATCGTGGTACGCGGTGCGCGGCCACGTGGGGCCGGAAGAGGCTCGGGCGACGGTGGCGCGAGAAGACGACTTCGATAGGGAAAGCCTGAAACCGGGCCGCCACACTCGGGCGCGGTGGCAGTTTTCGCCGGAATATCAACGCGCCGATGGAATTGAGGTGGTGCTCGCCATCGATGTGAGCGGGCCGGGAACGTTTTCGGTGACGGTGTGCGAGCCGGTGGATGGGTGAAACGGTGATGCCATGAAAAAGGGAACAATCGTGGGGCAGTGCCCGATCTGCGGAAAACCGGTGGTGTGGCCGCGGCGGAAATGGTGCTCGGCGAGATGCGGGCGCCGGGCGGGGGTCGAGCTGCAGTCGGCGGAGCGGCGGCCGTTGCCGGGGCTGGCGCTGCAGCGGGGCACGCGGGCCTGTCTGCGGTGCAACAGGCGATTCATGTCGGATGGGCCGTGGAACCGGATCTGTCCGCATTGCGGGCAGAGCGCTGCTCAGGCGGTGCGGACGGTGCGGGTGAGCGGGATATGATGGGGCGATGACGGGATGACCAAACGGATCGGGGCGGCAGGCGGGGCACAAGGGCACGGACGATGGGCTACGCGCAAATCGATGAACGATTCTGGGTGGATACCGCCGACTGGCCGCTCCACGCGCGGATGATCTACCTCTGGAGCATCGCGAATACGCACGGGCAGCGGCTGTGCGGCATCGGCGAGGTGCCGGACGTGGTGGTGGGGGCCGAGGTGGGGTTCAACGGGGCGCGGCTCCGCAACGGCTGGCAGTGGCTGGTGGATCAACGCAGGATGCTGCGCGTGGGGCACTGGTATTTCAACTTCGATTGCATCCGCTACAACTGCTGGTATACGCACCGGGAGAGCGGGGAGCTGCGGGTGGACCGGAATCACGTGCTGGGCATCGTGAACTATCTCAGGGCCAACAACGTGCCGGCCGAGATCGCACGGGCGGTGATCGCGGAATATCCAGAGCTGTTCGAGGGTGACCTGGTGAACCAGATCGGGATGGCGAGCGGGATCGGGCCGCGTCCGAAATCACGGCGGATAGGAGGGGGTGGGGGAGGGGGTGGAGGAGGGGCTCCCCCAGGGGGTGGGAGCACGCGGGGGGAGGGGGTGGGGGCCTCCGGGTACCCGGGTACCCGTCCATCCGACCAGCCGTCATGAACATCCTCCTCCTCAGGAGGTACGTCAGTGTTTGGGGGTGCGGTGGGGACCGTCCATCCGGCCAGCCGATCCGTCACGCAGATTTCGAGGAGACTGACGATGCCGCGTTTTCCACGGTTTCCGCAGGCCACAACGGCTCCGAAAGCCGGCCCGAGCCCGATACAGCCGCAACCTGCCCGCCGCAGGGCTCCTGCCCGCCGCAGGGCTTCAGCAGGCGGGTCAGCAGGCGGGTCCGATCCACTGCCGGCGTGCTTCTCCGTGGAGCGATGCGAGGGATCGGACGCCTGTGAGTTCTGCAAAGCCGATTCGCCGTTGATCGAGCGGGGGTGCCGGATGGCGTGCCGAGCGAAGGCGAACGAAAAGGCAGACCTGACGCTCTGCCAGGACTTCGGGCACTATGATCCCCACCGGTACCACTGCGTGCAGTGCTGGCGGTCGCGGCCGGGGCACAGCAAATTCGAGTGCAAGGATCTGACGGCGCGCCGGGCCGCCGAGGCGCAGGCAGTCCGCCAGGAGACGCAGGTGGACCAGGCAAAGGCGGACCTCGAGTCAGCCCAACGGCGCGCGCGGCTGGCAGCGATCCGCGAGGGACTGCCGGCGGAAATCCAGGCGGAGCTTCGAGAGGCGGCGGAGGCGGCGCTGAACGGATTCATGGCTGCCAAGCTCGCCCGGGAGAAACGGAACGGGCAACTGATGCCAACGACGCGCATGGCCATCGAGGCCGAGATTGACAAGATCACGGAGATTCGATTCGGCACTGACGAGGAAAGGCCACCTGAATGAACGAAAAATTGTGGGCGATCATCGATAGAAACTACCAGCTCCTATGGACCCGCACGGAGCTCATGCACAAACGCCTCGCCGAGCTTGAGAACGCAGCCCTCGACAAGGCCGCGATCGAAGCCAACACGAACGAAATCACGCAGGAGCTCGCGCGGTTGCGCGAGGAGAATGCAATCCTGGCTGCAGGGGTGGAAGAGCCGCCGGCAAACCCGTACGGCTACGAGCTGATCCTCGATCTTCACGGCTGCGACAGGTCGACGTTCAATCGGCCGAGTCTGCGGGAGTTCTTCAAAAAACTGTGCACGCAGATCGAGATGAAGCGATGCAAGCTGCACTTCTGGGATGATGCCGGCCTACCGGCCGAGCAGTGCCAAACGTCGCCCCATACGAAGGGCACGTCGGCCGTGCAGTTCATCTTGACGAGCAGCGTCGTCATTCACACGCTGGATCTGCTGGACGCGGCGTACGTGAACATATTTTCCTGCAAGCTGTTCGACCCGATCGCGGCCGAGCAACTGACCAGGGAATGGTTCGCGGCGAAGGAATGCCGCAGCCGTTTCATTCCGCGAGTATGACGGAGATTCGATTCAGGCAATGGGCCGAAGAGGCCGAGAAAGGACGATGATGAGCAAAAAACGTGGAACGTGTCCGAAGTGCAACCGCGAGGATATGGCGATCATGGCACGCGGGATGTGTGCGACCTGCTACATGAAGCTGCTGCAAAAGGAAAAGCAGGCTTTGCAGGATAGCGGGCAGGACAGCACTGCGCCAGGAAATCCACCTGCTGGTCTGCCGGCGCCTGTTCCCATGCTGCCGGCCTCAGATGGCAAGCCGGGACCGTTGATCGAACTTGCCACCGAATTGGTGAGCATCGTCGAAAAGACCATCAAGCTCGCGGAAGACTCAATTGCCGCAGGCAACAAGATCGCGGATTCGATTAAACCTCTTCGGCTTCGGTACATCGAACTTCGCGATCAACATAGCAAACTGACGATCAAGGCGAAGGAAGTCACGGTTACGATCTTGGATGATGATGCAAACGAGGACTGAGGCGATAAAGCCGAAGCGAAAAATCCGCAACCCGAAAACGAAGGCCGAATGGCAGGCGGCGGCCGACTGCGCAGAATTTCTGCTCGCGGCCGATTCCTGCAAGCAGTACGGCTTGGTAACCGGCGGGCCAGCCGTGAACGTCGACCGTTGCGTGGAGATCCTGGAGAAGGCGAAGGCCATGGGCATCGCGCCCGCGCCCGACGCCATCGAGCGCTACGCCAACGCGTGGCAGGAGCAACAATCCCATGGCTGATGAAAAAGTTCATCCTACGCTGGCCGAGCGGCTGGTGGCCGTACTGGCGCAAACCCAGGCGGTGCCGAAGGCCGGCTACAACGAGCAGCAGCGATACCGCTATCCGACGATCGGCGGGGTGATGGAGATGGTCCGCGTGGCGTTGGCGGCGCACGGGGTGTTTCTGTGGACCGTGCCTGCCGACGTGCAGTTCACCGACATCGCCCGCGAGGGGAAGGCGTCGATTGCGTGCGCTCGGCTGACGGTGACCTTCCGTCTCGAGGATGCGGCGACGGGCGAGACGATGGCGATCGCGTGGCCGGCCGAGGGGCAGGACGTGGGCGACAAGGCGGTCGCGAAGGCCCTGGCGGCCGCGCAGAAAACCTTCCTGGTGCGAACGTTCCTGCTGCCGTCGCTCGATGATGAGCCGGATGCGCCGCCGCAGGCTGGGGGCGCGAGGCCACGGACAAACACCGGACCTGCACGGACGCCGGCCGCCGGGGTCGATCTGCAGACGGGGGAGGTGAAGACGATCAACGACCGGCAGTTGGCGATGCTTAGGGCGAAGCTGGCGGAGGCGAACAGGAGTGATCTCGAGGCTTGCGAGAAAGCGGGGGTCTCGGCGCTCAGGCTACTGACGAATGTGCAGCTCGACAAGTTGCTGGATTGGATAGGCCCGAGGAGAAAACCGTGATCGACAAAATGCGGAGAATCGTGAGAGCGGTGAGTGTGCAGCAGCCATGGGCGAACATGATCGCGGCGGGGAAGAAGACGATCGAGACGCGGACCTGGTGTACCAGGTACCGCGGGGAGCTGCTGATCGTGAGCTGCCGGCTGCCGCCAATCCGGCCGGCGGGGTTTGCAGTGGCGCTGTGCAAGCTCGCCGATTGCCGGCGGATGTGCCCGTACGACGAGGCGGCCGCGTGCGTGGCGTGGAGCAGCTGGCTGTACGCGTGGGTGCTCGAGGACGTGCGCGCGATCGAGCCGTTCGAGGTGAAGGGCCGGCTGGGGTTTTTCAAGGTCGAGGTGACTGAGGAACAGTTAGCGGCGAAGCCGAAAAAGGAGTTCTGGAGATGACGCTGACACAAATCTACGTGACGATGGCGGCTGAGGCGCTGGAGCATTCACGGGTGTTCCTGGCAGCCGCAATGAGCTTCGGCGAGGTCAATGAATTCGGGATTCAGCGCGTGCTCGAACTGCAGGAACGGATTCAGATTCTGCAGGAGGAGTTTCGTGGCGTGTTCCCGTTTCTGCCCGAGAAGGATCTGCAATGAGCCAGCCATTCGCTAATAGGAAGAACGCGCCGTCGATCAACGAGGCTCGCCGCGTGGCGAAGACGTACGATCTCGATGGCGTGATCATCGTGTTCGTGCGGGGCGATCAGTTCGGCACGGCGAGCTACGGCCGCACGAAGGCGGAGTGTGCGCGGCTGGCACGGGCCAGTGACGCGATTGTGAAACTCGTTGAGAAGGGCAACCTGGTGATCGCGGATGACGAGGACCAGGGGGATCTGTTTTGATCAGCAATCCTCGTATCGGGCAGCAGGTGCAGGTCTGGTACGCGAAACGGACGCGGGCAATGATGCCGCTGCACGGTCGGATGGGGATCGTGGTATCAGTGGGTATCGGGCGCCCGCGAAATCACTTGGTGCTCGTTGACAACGAGCAGGTCATTGTGCCGGGCGGAAACATCCGGCCGGTGGGCACGGAAACTGAAAGGACACGGATCATGGGCAAGAGGACGAACAAGCAGGGCAGCGTGGCGGCCGATCCATTGACTGGCGTGAAGCAGATAGTGACGCGCGCGCTGGCGGCCCAGGCGGAGATCGATGCACTGGGGGCCGGTAAACCGGCAATCGCCGAGCAGGTGCGGCTGGAGATGATTCCGCCGCGGGCGATTCAGTTCTCGGCTGACAACACGCGCGAGGATCCGGAGAAACATCCGGACTGGGCGGAGTTCGCACAGAACGTGAAACTGAACGGAGTGCGCGTGCCGGTGCACGTGCGGCCACAAGCAGGGGGCAGATGCCCGTTCATCTTGGTGGCGGGCGAGCGACGGATGCGGGCGGCCCACGCAGCAGGCCTGGCCACGGTGCCGGCGGTGGTCCACGAGACGATGACGGCGGATGACGCGATCGAGCTGACGATCCTGGAAAACTACGGGCGGGAGGATCTGTCGCCCATCGAGCAATCGCGGGGGGTGACGAAGCTGCTGGAACGCCGGGGCGGCGACATGCGGGCCGTCGCCGCGCTGTTCGGGAAATCGGAGCGGTGGGTTCACCTGCGGGCGCAGCTTCAGAACCTGACGGCGGCTTGGGAGGAGGCGATACCGGACTATTTCGCGAAGTGGACGATCAGCCACCTGGAGCTGATCGCGCGGCTGCCGGCAGACACGCAGGATGGTGTGCTGATCGAGCTCCGCGGGGCGTGGGAGCACGATCAATGGAGTACGGAGGAGCTGGAGAACTGGCTGGCCAACAAGCTGATAATGTTGTCGCGGGCGCCGTGGAATCTGGCGGCGGTAGACGTTGGGGAGCCGGGGGTGCCCTCGTGCCGGTGCTGTGAGCATCGGTCAGGGTTCAAACCGCTGCTGTTTCATCCGGAGGGGGTGACGGAGGCGGAGATCGAGAAAAATGATCAATGCCTGGATCCGAAATGCTGGAAGGCGAAGATGACAGGCTACCTAGTGCGGCGGTTCGCGGAGGTGAAGGCGGAGCATCCGGAGGTGGTGACGGTGCGGCAGGAATACCACGAGCCGCCGAAGGAGCTGCGGAAACAGCTCGGCAAGCCCTTGGCGCCGTACACCTACACGAAGGTCAAGAAGGACACCCCGAAGGCAGTGCTGGCGTTGGTGGTGGATGGGAATGACCGCGGAAAGACGATCTGGATCGACGGCAAGGAGCTGGAGCAGGAGAAAGGCAAAGGGCGGGGGCCGTCGCCGCAACAACAGAAGGCGGAGCGGGAGGGGCGGCGGATGATGATCGTCGGGAAAATCATGGCGAAGCAGATTCCGAAAGTCAAGGTGGGCGATCGTGGAATTGAACTGATGCTGCAGGTCTGGCTCGCGTTAAGGGACTATGGCAATCTGGCATCGGGCCTCGCGAGGTTCGGCAAGCTCAAGGGCAAGGCACTGCTCAGCGCGGCCTGGCAGCAAATCTGCAAGGATATGGAGGACCGGATGGAATACTGCCGCGATCCGAAGTCCATCGAGGCGGTGGGAAAACTGTTCGCCCTCGATCTGAGGGAGCTGCGTGAGCAAGCGCTGCGGGAAGTGCCGGAGCCGGAGAAGGGGAAGCCGGGACGCAAGGGCAAGGGCAAGGCAGAGGCCGCGGCGGTCCCTCAGGATGAGCCGTCGGACGGCGAGGATGATTCGATGGGCGAGGGCGGAGAGGATGGGATCGATGAATAAAACGAACATCGGCTGGTGTGCCGTGCCGGGCTACGTGCCGTGCACTGAGCAGCTCGTGGCCGGGTGCACTCCAGTGAGCCCGGCCTGCGATCATTGCTACGCGGCGGCCGGCGCGTGGCGGATGGCCAACAATCCCAACGAGGCGATCGCAAGCCGCTACCGCGGGCTGGTGACGCGGCAGGGCTGGACGGGGGAAGTGCGGCTGCTGGAGGACGTGCTGCTCGAGTACGAGGACCAGGCACGGCACGTCGCGGCTGACCACATCCTCGGCCGCAAGGCCAGGCGCAAACCCCGGTGCATCTTCTGGTGCAGCATGGGCGATCTGTTCCACGAGGCCGTGCCGGCGGCGTTCATCAGGCGGGCGTACCGCGTGTTTGCCCTGCTCGCCGATGACATTCATATCGTGTGCACCAAGCGGCCAGACCGGATCGTGCCCGCACTGTATGGCGAGGGCGATGAAACGCTTCCGGCACAGGAGGGGCAAGCGCTGCCGAACGTCTGGCATCTGACAACCGTTGAGAACCAGGAGCAGGCGGAGCGGCGTGTGCCTGAGCTGCTCGCCCTACGTGAGCACGGCCCGTGGCCTGTGCTGGGGGTAAGTTGCGAGCCGTTGCTGGGGCGGGTAGATCTAAGCGCCATCAGGGCCATGCGGCGATGCCCTCAGAATGCAGCCGCAGGTCATGGTATTCGCACATTGTGCCCATGCAGATCAGTGGATATGGGCACCTGCAAAGACTCACGACCAGAATGCGGATTGGATTGGGTGATCCTGGGGGGCGAGACGGGCAGCCAAGCTCGGGAGATGGATCCAACGTGGCTACTACACATGCTCAGGGACTGCAGGCGTGCGGGCGTGCCGTGCTACCTGAAGCAACTCGGTGACGCTTGGCGGCTGCAGGATCGCAACGCGGTGCGGCCTGACGAGCACCGCGCCTGGCCAGTGATATGTTGATGCCAACGCCCGCCACGCCGCTCGCCAGCACGCAACTGGGACAGCGTGGCAGGCAGCCTGGGGCCGCCCGCTCCCCTATGCTGCGGGCTTTTTGGGTCCTTCCGAGGGCGGCGGGCGGCGCGGTTTGAAGTATGTTGGGGGGCGGGCGATTTCAGGTTTGAAAATCTGGTTTCCGCTTCCGCTCTAGGAACGGAATCAGGCTTGGCACCCAAAACGCCAGGTACCGTACCTGACGGCACGCCAGACGGCTTTTCGCAGCAGGAGAATGTATGCCCGAGATCAATGTGAAACCGGAAATAGCGGAAATGGCGCTGGCGAAAATCAAGCCGGCGCCATACAACCCCCGGCAGATCGGCGACGCGGCGTTTGCGGGGCTGCAGGAATCGATGTCGAAGTTCGGCCTGCTGGACCTGCTGGTGGTGAACAGGCGGACGGGCCGGCTGATCGCGGGGCACCAGCGGCTGAAGGTCCTGCAGGCGGCGGGCGTCAAGCGGGTGCCCGTCATCCAGGTCGATTTCGACGAGGTGACGGAGAAGGCCGCCAACCTCGCGCTGAACAGCCAGCAGCTCGCCGGCCAATGGACCGCTGCCCTCGCCCCCCTGCTCGACGAGCTCCGCGAGCAGCTCCCCTCCGACGAATACCTCGCGTTGCGGCTCGAGGAGCTTCGCGGCGAGATCGCCGCAATGGAAATTCAGATGCCAAAGGACTTCAAAGAATTCGATGAAAGCACAGCCAATGGAATCACGATCTGCAAGTGCCCGACCTGCGGTCATGAACATGCTCGTAAGGATTGATGACTACCCAGCACATCTGAATGCCTGCTGGCAAGAACACCTTGCCTCTCACAATCAGAATGCCCCGACTGTCATCTCTACCTTCGCCGGCTGCGGCGGATCATCACTCGGTTACAGCATGGCCGGCTTTCATGAACTCCTGGCCACTGACTGGAATGAACCGGCCATGCAGACCTTCCATCTGAACTTCCCCGGTATGCCTCTGCTCTGCAGGGATATCGCCAAGCTCTCAGTCGATGATCTCCTCAGGCGAACCGACCTTCAGCCTGGTGAACTCGATGTCCTCGATGGTTCACCTCCCTGCCAGGGGTTCAGTACCGCCGGCAAACGTGAACTCGATGATCCTCGCAACAACCTGTTCAGGCAGTACGTCCGACTGCTCACCGGTCTGCAGCCGAAAATCTTCGTGATGGAAAACGTAGCCGGCATGGTCAAGGGCCTGATGCGCCTTGCATTTGTTGAAATCCTCAGGCAACTCAAGGCAGCAGGCTACCAGGTCTCTGCCCGGCTGATGGATACCATGTACTTCGGAGTTCCCCAGTCACGTGACCGGATGATCTTCATCGGGGTCCGCAATGACCTCGGCATCATGCCGAGTCATCCGAAGGCTCAGACTGTTCCCGTTACAGTCCGTCAGGCAATCGGAATGCTGCCTCTCGGCATGCCGGGAAATCATGAGCCTCAGATTATCAAGGCATGGTCAATGACTAAGCCAGGTCAGTCATCCCGCAAGGTCTGCAAGTACGTAGGGTCATTCCAGTCTATCCGACTCGATCCTGAGAAGCCAAGTTGCGTACAGATCAAAGCGCACTTGAACTGGCATTATGCCATCTGTCGACATGTAACTATTCAGGAGGCTGCCCGGATCGGCAGTTTCCCGGACCAATTCAGGTGGGCTGGTGAGAAAGGACGGGCAAAAGATCAGATCGGAAACAGCGTCCCCCCGCTCTTCATGCGGGCGATAGTACTGCACCTAAGGCAGAATATTTTAGACAAGATCAAGCCCGGCCAGAAGGCAACCAGGGAAACCACGTGTGCCAAGAAAGAAAAAGCCAGCGGCCCGGCTGCACGCAAAGCCGGCCGCAAAGCCGGCAAGTGAGCCCGTCGCCCCGAAGGCGGACGTTGTCGGCATGGCCCGGGCCAAACGTCACGTCGAGCTACTCAAGAGCATGCAGCGGGGGGAGACGCTGTCGCCTTCCCAGATCCGCGAACTCGAATGCTACGAGTCCGCCGGCAAGGCCGCGCCTGCCGGCACGGGCCCGGGCGTCTGCCACACGCAGCAGGAGCTTGCCGACTATTTCGAGGTGGAGGCGAGGACTGTGCGGAACTGGGGACGTGGCCGGACGCCGTGCCCGCGCGAGCGGGACGGCAGCTACTCGATCAAGGCGGTCACCGAGTGGTACAACAACCGGCGCGGGCATCGGGGTGGCACGGCCCCCACGGTCAGCCAAGAGACCGACCCGGATTACTGGGACATGCGGTATCGCCGGGCGAAGGCCTTGATGGCGGAGGACCAGCTCGCGATGCGGCGGGGCGAGTTGGGTCGGCTCGATGCGTGGCGTCGCGAATACGGCCGGCAGCTCCAGGCGGGAATCTACCGGCTGCGCGGGCTGGGGGCGAAGCTCGCGGCGGGCCTGCTCGGCCTGCAGCCCCACGAGGTCAAAGCGCTGATCGACGCGAACACCAACGAGATCGAGCTTGAGTTGCTCGGGAACACGCTGGCCCCGGGGACCGCTGACGAGAGTTCGATTCACCACAAAGGCACGAAGGGCACGAAGAAGAAAGGACGGAAGAAATGAATGACATAAGGATCAGTGATGCGGCCAATCTCTGGCTCGGCATCGGCGAACGCGGCATCAGCAGCGAGACGATCTTCTCGCACCTCACCGGCGTCCACGTGCTGAATGGCATGTGGCGCTTCGATGGTCCCCATGACTTTTCCGATTGGCGTCGCTGCGAGATGCTGCTGCAGGCCGTGCCGGAATTCCGCGATCGATTTGCGGAGATGAAAACAGTGTCCCCATTGTGGGCACGGCTGGTCGATGAATGGCCAAGCCTGGCCGAAATGTGGCGTGCCGCCGGCGGGGGTGACTACTGCCCGGCGATCACCGCGCGGCTGTTTCAGATCCGTGACGAGGTCCAGAAAGGCGGTGAGAACTGATGAAAAGATCACGCCCGCCCGATGGCACCTACATTCCCCTCTGCGGGGACTCCGACGGCCACGTCATTTATGGCCACCTGACCGCCGAGCAGGCAAACGAGATCATCCTGCATGAGTACGGCTGCACGATGGATCCCGGCACGTTCGTTCGTTGCTGGGCGCACTGGTCGTTCAGCCGTTGCCCCGACGAGTACGATCAGGAGATCATGTTTCACCGGCAACCGGGCCGCGGTCGATTCCCGGTGACTGCCATTGGAGCGTTCCCGTTTGAGGAGGACTGATGCCCACGCGGCTGACCACATTCCGAGCGCTCGATCTGTTCTGTGGTGCGGGCGGCGCCTCGATGGGATTGCATCGGGCGGGTTTCGAGGTTACCGGGGTGGACGTGCGCCCTCAGAAACGATACCCATTCCGATTCATTCAGCACGATGCCCTCGAGGTGAATCTGGATCTCGGTGGCCATTTCGATTTCATCTGGGCGAGCCCGCCCTGCCAGCATTATAGCACGGCCACGAGTTTGAGCAAAACAAAGGACCGCCATCCCGACCTCATCACGGCCACGCGCTCGCGAATCCGCGCCGGGGCACCCTTCTGGTGCATCGAAAACGTGCCTGGTGCGCCCTTGCGCGCGAGTCTGATGCTGTGCGGCCTGATGTTCGGGCTGAAGACACTGCGGCACAGGTTGTTTGAAACCAACTTCCTCGTCTGGCAGCCGGACCATCCCCGGCACGCAGGGAGCGTGCACGCGGGCGATTACGTCGCCTGCTATGGCAACGGCGGTGGACTCAATGCGCGCCGGCCCCACGCGCATTGGATCGGAAACAACACACCGGAAAACAACCGCGTTGCCGCCTGGCGCACCGCCATGGGAATTGATTGGATGACGCGCAAGGAAATCTCGCAAGCCGTCCCCCCGGCGTATGCCGAATGGATCGGCGGGTTTGCGATCATGTACCTGAGATCACGTGAATCCCAAGCATCGAGGATCTGATGCCCACTGCCACCGCCGATCTCCCCGGACTGAAGCTGCCGCGATTCGGCAGCGAACGCGCGGCGGTGGCGGCCATGCGGCGGTCGGCGGTGCCGCCCCGCACGGAGCTGACCGTTTCGGAATGGGCGGACCAGTTTCGGATTCTCGACAAGTCGGCGGCCGAGCCAGGACGGTGGCGGACGGACCGCAACCCCATCGGTCGCGGAATCATGAATGCGTTCACCAATGCGGCGGTTCAGACCATCGTGCTGATGGGCTGCACGCAGTTGATCAAGACGGAGTCGATGCTGAACATGCTGGGCTACGCGATCGACCAGAATCCGGGGCCGACGCTGTGGGTCTGTCCGCGCGAGGACGATGCCCGATGGTTCGCGTGGAACCGGGCGCGGCCGCTGATCACGGAATGCCCGCAGCTCCGGCATTACCAGCCGGCGTCGGCCGACGAGTTCAGCACGCTCGAATGGAACCTGATGCCGTGCTTCGTGCGGTTCGCATGGGCAGGCTCGCCGGCGGGCCTGGCCCAGATGCCGATCCGGTATCTGTTTCTCGACGAGGTCGATAAGTACCCGCTATTCTCAGGCCGCGAGGCCGATCCCATCAGCCTCGCACGCGAGCGCCAGGGCACGTTCTGGAACGCGAAGACGGTGATCGCCTCGACGCCGACCACGACCTCGGGCAGCATCGTGCGGGAGATGGCGAAAACGCAGGAGCTGCACGCGCACATCCCGTGCCCGCGGTGCGGCCGCTGGCAGGTGCTCACGCTGCAGCAGGTGCAGGGCCTGGGGCCGGGCGACCGGCAGTTCTATCCGGCGGAGCGGATCCGCAACGAGCAGCTCGGCTACTATGAATGCCTGCACTGCCGGCATCACTGGACCGACGGCGAGCGCGTCGGGCAGCTCGCCCGGATCGTCTGGGCGCCCGAGGGGCACCAGATCAGGCCGGCGGACGCGGCACGCGGGCACGTGGCGTTCGAGCGGGCGGTGGGCTTTCATTTCTGGCGGCTGTACTCGCCGTGGCCATCAGGCTCGGCTACAGAGATCGGGGCGCAGTGGGCGGAGGCGCAGCGGGATCCGGCGAGGTTGATGAACTTCGTCAACTCCACGCTCGCCCAGCCCTGGGCGGAGAAGACCGAGGAGAACAAGGCCGATGAATTGAGGCTGAAGATCATTCCCGAGCAGCCGGAGGGTCTGGTGCCGCAATCCGCGATGGTGCTGACGGCCGGCGTGGACGTGCAGAAGGATCATTACTTTTTCGTGGTGCGGGCGTGGGGGCCGGACATGGAGAGCTGGCTGATCCGCGCCGCCCGCGTGGAATCGTGGCGGGCACTCGAGGCGGAGCTGTTTCTGACCGCCTATCCGATCGATGACGGTACGGGGCATGCGGCATCGGGGAAGGCGCTGCTGTTCGTGCGGCTGGCCTGCGTGGACTCGCGGTACGATACGAAGGCGGTGCACCGGTTCGTCAGCAAATGGGCGGACGTTGCGGCGGCGACGCTCGGCCGTGATCATCTCGTGCGGCCGTATCAGCTCACGATCCTGGACAAGGACGCGGACGGGAAGTCGGCGAAAGCCGCCCGCAAGGCCTGGCATCTCGACGTGAGCCATTACAAGGACACGCTTGTGCGGCTGATTCACAGCGAGCCGGGGGATCCGAGCCAATGGCATCTGTTTGATTCGCCGGGCGACGACTATTTCGGCCAGATGTGCAGCGAGCACAAAGTGGTGGTGCGGTCGCGGACCTCGATGAAGACGCGGGAGGCGTGGGTGCCGGTGGAGGCGAACGCGCCGAATCACTACTGGGATGCCGAGGTATACTGCCTGGCAGCGGCGGACATGCTGCAGGTGCGATCGTTGCGGCCCGAGAATCAGCCGGTGGTCTATCGGCCGGCGGCGGCCAAGGCGAGGGCCGACGCCACCGAGCAGCCGCACGCGCCCGAGCCGCGGCAGCGATCCGATGGCGATGACTGGCTCCCTGAAAACCAGGACTGGTGAAGGATCACGCATGCCCGACGACTGGCTGCCCGACAACGACGACTATCTGCCGGACGATAATTCCTCGCGGCGGCGCGACGAGCCGGAAAAGCCGCGGCCGCGCGCGGACGGCCACGCGGAGCAGCAGCCGGATTATCGGTGCATCCGATTCCTGAGCAACCACTGCCCATACTGCGGCAGCGAGAAATTCCGGACCGACCGCACGCAACGGTCGCGGCAGCGCGTCTACCGCTACCACCGATGCAACGAGTGCGGGCGGCGGTTCAAATCGATCGAGAACCTGACAGAGAAAGGAAAAAAATGAGTGATGAAAACGTTATGACGTTCGGCCGGAATTTCACGGGCGAGGTCTGCTCGTGCTGCAGGAAGCAGATCCCCCACGGTGACTACTGCGTGCGGGTGACCGTGCCGGACAGGCCGCCGCGCGTGATCTGCACGGCGTGCGCGTACGAGGCGGTCGGCGAGATGATCAAGCTCCTGCAGGGCGAGCAGCCCGCAAAACCCAAGGCGACCGAGAAGAAGAGAGGCAAGACGAAATGAGTGCGAGCAACTCAGGGCGAAATCTGCAGCTCCACTCAACACCTGTGTTGGGTGATGAGCAGCCGTGACTTGCATGCGGGCAGATTCCGTGGTAGAATTCTCGCGGAGGCCATGCCATGCGACTGAATCGTGACGGCAAGCTGTTTCTGCTGGCGGTGCTGTTCTACCTGGTGGTGTTTGCCATTCTGGCGATCATGGGCACGGGCTGCTCGCCCAGGCAAGAGGGCGGGCGCGGGGACCCGCCCCTACAATGCCTGCCCGGGATCGTGGACGGGCCATATCGCGTGCACCGCGTGGTGGACGGGGACACGGTGATCATCGATGGCGTGGGGCCGCTGCGATTCTCGAACATTGATGCGCCGAAGGTCGGCACGCCGGCGGGCGACGCCGCGAAGGCCGAGCTGGCCGCCCGGGTCGAGGGCAAGATCGTTGAGATCCGATTCACCCGCAGAAAGAAACCATCCGGCCAGGGCAGTGCCGGCACGGTCGTCCGCGATCGCTACGGCCGGTTGCTAGGCCAGATTTTACCGCCTGAAAAATAGCGTGCATTGAACACGCTCGAAACCGCCAATTGAAGCCCGCCGAGGCCCTCGCCCGGCGGGTTGCTCATTTCGCCTGCATCCTGCGTCATTCCGCGCTGTAGAACGCACATCCTTGTGAGACAGACCAATTTATGCGATAAAGCAGGGTGACAGGAAAACTGGCAGAATGCGGCCGTGGCGGCTTGGCCGTGCCGGTGCAAGCGGGGTCCTCCTGGGAGTGCAAGCCTCCGACACAAGCCGCGAGACTCCCCCGTCAGAATGGTTCAACTCCGTTCGCTGCCATCAGAATTGATCTGCCATCCGGAGTTTCGCACGATGTCCGCCACCGATCCAACCAATGCCGAGCTGCTCGTAGCCGTGCGTGCGGCGATCTACGCGATGATGAGCGGGGGGGCGGTGCAGTCGTACTCCATCGGCGGCCGCAACCTCCAGCGGTGCAGCCTCGCCGAGCTCCGCGAGCTCGAGAAGCACTACCAGGCACAGGTCGACGCCGGCCGCGGCCGCACCACCAACTATGCCGAGTTCGGAGATTCCGATTGACCACAGACCGGCAGGAAAACTTCTCGGATCGGGCCGGACGGAAAATCGACAGCGTGATCGGGATCATCGCTCCCCGCCGCGCAATGCGAAACGAAGCCTTCCGCGAAATGCGAGCGTACGCCGTCAGCAGCTATCGCGGCGCGACGACCGACCGGCAGATGGGCGACTGGCTGCCGGGCGGCGGATCGGCCGACGCCGATCTGCTGACCGATCTGCCGAAGCTCCGTGAACGCTCCCGCGACCTCCTCCGAAACGACGGATCGGCCGCCGGCGTCGTGAAAACGATGGTAGACTCGGTGATCGGCACCGGGCACCGGCCGCAGTCGCTGCTGTCCTGGGAGGAACTCGGAATCGCCGAGGAGCAGGCCGAGGAGCTGCAGACGGAGGCCGAACGAATCTGGTCACGGTGGACTCAGCAGGCGGACGCATCGGAGCACGGCGATTTCTACGACCTGCAGGCGCTCGCCTATCGGCAGTATCTTGAGAATGGCGACGTGTGCCTGCTGCCGGTGATGCTGGCGACCGGCCGCGGCCGCGAGTTCTCCCTCGCATTTCAGCTCGTCGAGGCCGACCGGCTGAGCACGCCGACCGACAAGCTGGCGAGCAATGACCTGATTCGCGAGGGGGTCGAGATCGGCTCCTACGGCCAGGCGATGGCGTACTGGATCCGCAGAACGCATCCGGGCGACGTGACGTACTCGGGCCGATGGCACGCGGGCACGTCGGAAAACTACGTCAGGATCGCGGCCCGCAACCGGTTCGGCCGCCCGAACGTGATTCACCTTTTCCGGCAGCTCCGTGCGCACCAGTCGCGCGGGGTGCCGCTGCTCGCCCCCACGCTGCTCGTATTCCGGCACCTGAACCAGTATCTCGAGGCGGAGCTGATGGCGGCGCGGATCGCCGCCTGCTACGCGCTGCTGGTTCGCAGCGAGAACCCCGTGGCCTGGGGCGCGAACACCGCCGACAGCACGAACTCGGCGGGCAAGCGGATGGACAAAATGAAGCCCGGCATGATCGAATACCTCCGGCCGGGCGAGGACGTGAGCTCGTTTCTGCCGAACCGCCCGAATACCGGCATCGATCCGTTCGTGAAGATGATGCAACGGATGATCTCGACGGCGACGGGCAACACGTATTCGCAGGTGTCGGGCGATTTCAGCCAATCATCGTACATCTCCGAACGGCTGGCGCAGCTCGGCGCACGGCGCGGCTACGCGGCCGACCGGCGCTGGTTCGACGCGCAGTTCTGCCAGGTCGCCTGGGAGATGGTGCTCGAGGAGGCGTGGCTGCGCGGGATGTGGCAGGTCGATGATTTCTACGCGCAGCGGCCGGCGTGGACGCGGTCGACGTGGCTGCCGCCCGGCGAGCCCTGGGCCGATGTCGAGGCCGAGGGCAAGGGCGCCGAGCTCGCGTTGAGAAACAACCTCACCACGTACTCCCGCGAGATCCAGCAGCTCACCGGCATGACCGGCGAGGAGATGTTCCTGCAGCTCAATCGCGACCGCAGGCTCGCCCGCAAACTCGACCTGCCGCTCCCCGATGACCAGCCGAATCCAGGCGGCGCGACCTCTGCCACGAAAACCGCCGCCGCTCGATCGACCCCCGATCAAGGCCCGGAGGCTCAGCCGTGAACGAAGAGCAGCACCAGATCACCCGCGTCCTCCAGGCGTTCTACGGCAATGCGTGGCTGATCGAGCCGGCGAAGTTCGAGGCGATCGCTGAATTCATCGAGGCGCGGGGCTCGGGGGCGTTGCTGGATCCGGAAGAGATTCGCGGTGTCGCCGCCGGGCGACGCGATTCCGGGCCGAGCGTCCAGCAAGCTCCCCAGGCCATCGGGATCATTCCGATCACCGGCGTGCTCGTGCACCGCACGTATGGCGTCAGCAATTGGAGCGGGGGAACGTCGACGGAGCAGGCGGGCCGGACTTTCGATGGGATGATGGCCGATCCATCGATCTCCGCCATCGTGCTCGACATCGATTCGCCCGGCGGGATGGTTGAGGGCACGATCGAGTTGGCCGACAAGATCGCCGCCGGATCGAACCTTGGCACGAAGCGGGTGGTGGCACTTGCGAATGGCTACGCGGCGAGCGCAGCGTACTGGATCGGCGTCTCCGCACAGCAGTTTTTCTCTATCCCGAGCGGCGATGTCGGCAGCATCGGCGCTATCGCGATGCACGTGGATCAATCGGGGCTCGACGCGAAGGTCGGGATCAAACGCACGCTGATTCGAAGCGGCAAATACAAGGGCGAGGGTCATCCCTATGGCCCACTCGAGGACTCCGCCTTGGCAGCCGTGCAGCAGCGGCTCGATGAAATGTATGCCGAGTTCGTTGACGGCGTGGCAGCCGGCCGGCGCGTTTCACCTGAAACCGTGATCAACGATTTCGGCGAAGGCAGGATGGTCCGCGCCGCCCACGCGGCAGCCGCCGACATGATCGACGGCATTCTGACCTTCGATCAACTCATTGGAAAAATCATTGCCACGCCGCGTGGCGAGTTCATTCGAGTTACCAGCTCGGCAGCAGACGTTCCACGTGGAATCGCCGGCGTTGCCGACACACCCGCCGGCACGTCCGGCAGAGAGGAGCACGAAATGTCCGTCAAAGATTTGACGCTCGAGCAGCTCCGGACCGAGCGGCCGGACCTGGTGAAATCCATCGAGGATGGAGCCGCGGCCGTGCTCGAGCCGCTGCACGAGGAATCGCAGGCGGCAGCCGTGACGGCCGCGAAGGCCGCCGGCGTCGCCGAGGGCACGGCCGAGGGCATGGGGCTCGAGCGCGTGCGGTGCGTTGCTATCGTGGACGCGGCCGCGAAATGCCAGCTCGAGGACACGGCGGCCCCGGTCATCAGCCAGCAGATCGCCGCCGGCGCGGATCCGCGCGACGCGATGATCGTCTTCCAGGCGGAGAAGATCCGGCAGCTCGCCGCCAGCCAGCCCGAGAAGGTCGGCCCGGCCCCGCCCGATGCGGGCAAGGAAAAGGAAACCGACGTTACCACGCCCGAGGGCCATCTGGCCGCGGCGCAGGCGTACCAGAAAGAACACGGCGGCTCCCTGTCCGAAGCCCTCCGGGCGACCGCACCGAAGCGGAAGTAGAGACGCCCCGGTGGGGCGTCTGAGACGTCGGACCGTCTTCGGTCCGCTGCCACACGGCACGTCTCTACCATCGCGTTTTCAGTTTTCGATCCATCATCACCAATTTTCAGGAGCACTCGAATGAGTCAGCAGAACGATTCAGGGTTCAAGACCTTCCGGGCCACGGCCGCGGTCAGTGCCTGGCACCTCGTCAAGCTCACCGTAGGCAGCGGCACGGCCGTCGAGCACACGGACGCCGGCGACAGCTTCATCGGCGTCGCCCAACACGATGCCGGCGTCGGCGAGATGGTCACCATCAAGCTGCGCGGGCTGCACGGGACCTACAAGTGCATGGCGAACGAGGCGATCGTGGCGGGCGCCTCGATCTACGCCGCCGCAACCGGCCACGTGGCCGACTCCGTCACCGGCTCGATCATCGGCGTGACGCTCGAGGCTGCCGTCGCCGCCGGGGGCGACGTGATCGAATGCCTGCTCGACAACACCGCGCCGTCGGCGATGGACAGCGACAACCTGGCCAACGACGACAGCGACGAGGAGGGCGCCATCCCGTTCGTCGTGAGCGCCGTCATCACCAACTGCTTTACCGCCAAGGTGGTCGTCGCCACGCTCAAACGCAAGGCGAAGGTCATCGACTGGTGGATGGTATCGCGCGACACCACCGCCTCCAGCATCACGTTGTACAACGGCACCACGAACGCCATGAACACGGCGCTGGCCAAAGGGACCGCCGACGCCACCTTGGTCAGGGGTGCAACCCTCATCGCCGCCTACGACGAAGTCGCCGCCGCCGGCACCATCCAGGTGGGCGGTGGAACCGCGGCCGCCGCATTCGACATCTTCGTGATGCTCGTCCCAATCGCCTGATGAAAGCCGGGCCGGATGGATGCCCTGTCCATCCCGTCCATTCTGTTCATCGTGTCCATTTACCTGTCCGCCGGACTGTGGGGGACGAGCTGGCCGGCCCTGACCTGAGGAGATCGAATCGATGATTCAATACGCAAACCGAGGAATTCCCCGCGCGGATCTCGGGGCCGCCGCCATGGAGTTCGTGATGAACCAGGCAGATTTCGTGGCCGGGAACGTCCTGCCCGAGCTGCCGGTGCAGAACAAGTCGGGAAAAATCGCGGTCGTCACCCGCGAGGGCATCACCACCGAGGTGGATGCGAAGCGTGCGCCGAGCGGCGCCTACAACCGCGACAGCTTCACGGCCGAAGACCTCGAGTATGCCTGCGAGGAGTTCGGCCTCGAAGGCCCGCTCCCCGATGAGCGCCGGCGCGAGTACGTCAGCGATTTCGATGCCGAGCTGCTCACCGTCCAGACCACGATGCGCAAGCTGCTGGTGCAGCGGGAGAGACGGGTAGCCGCCGCGGTATTCAACGCCACCACTTGGCTCAGCAGCGACGCCACTCTCTACACCGACTGGGCCAGCTCCGCCCCGTGGACGACCGCCGCCAGCGACGCCTACGCCCACGTCGCGGCCGCCAAGGAACAGGTGCGCATCAACTGCGGCATCGAGCCGAACGCCCTGATCTGCAACCAGACCACGATCAACCGCCTCAAGCAGCTCACCGTGATCAAGGCGGTGATCGCCTACGTGGAACGCGGGACCGATGCGGCGCTGTTCTCGGCGATCAGCGACCTGTTCGGCCTCCCGAAGATCATCGTTGCCCGGGCCACCACGAACAGCGCCCAGGAAGGCCAGACGTTCGTCGGCGCGAACCTCTGGTCCAACCTCTACGCGATGGTCGCCGTGGTCAGCGACGCCGGCCCGGCGCCCACGCCCGGCATCGGCCGCACGCCGCTCTGGACGCCCGACAGCCCCTCGAGCCTGGTGATCGAGTCCTACTATGAGCCCGAGCGGCGGCAGGAGATCTACCGCTGCCGGCACGACGTCGACGAGCTGATCGTCGACAAATACTTCGGGCACCTGATGAAGATCGCCCTTGCCTGAGCTCGCCGCGAGCTGAACGCTCGCATCGCGATTGCCCTGCAATCGTCCAGCGGCCGTCTTCGGCCGCACGTGCCCGCGCGGCAGGACTCGTCCCCCTGCCGCGCAACTCCAGGACCGGGGCGGTGCGGACGCGGCGTCCGCTGCCGGATGCGGCATCCGCATCGCCCCGGCAACCTCATTCCCCAAGGATAGCGCCCCGTGACCTTCAAGGACCTGATGGACAGCGACGCGCAGGACGTGTTTCTCAACGACGACGAGTTCGCCGAGGAGATCACGTACACGCCATCGGTGGGCGACGCGAAAACCATCAAGGCCTGCATCGACCGCGGCACATTCAACGAGCAGGCGGCCCCGGACGGCTCCCAGACCATCAAAACCGCACGCCTGTGGATCTGCACGGACGCGACCGCAGGCGTCGCGGCTCCCGCGCTGCAGGATACCGTGACGTTCGATTCGCTGACCTGGGCGGTCCAGGAGATCGACGGGCCGGCCGGCGGCATGGTGCTCCTCACCGTGCGGTCGATCGGCCAGACCGAGAAATCCAACCGCGAGCACCGCATCAGGAGATGATCCGTGGCAGTGTCGCCCAGCGGGCCAATCTCGAAAGCGTTGAACAACCTCCGCACACTGCTGTCGAACTGTGCGGCGTTCAAAACGCTCGTCGGCGCGGCGGACGCGGCGGCGGCACTGGCATCGATCCACCTGGTGGCGGTCGAGAATCCGACCCGGCCGTTCGCGTTGATTGCGTTCGCGGAGCGGGGCTGCTGGACGGCTCGCAAAAACGCGGGCGGAGCCGGCAACTATTTCCGCGACGAAGGCAGCCTGATGCTGCTGCTCGAGCAGGATGTGGCCGAGGGCACCAGCACGGAGCCCGACGCCGGACTGACGTTCGCGAACGCGCTCGGCGATATCGCGGCCGACATTCTTGAGCTGGCCGGCACCGGCACGTACCTGAGCGTGACGGGCGTGCGCGTGGTGCAGGGTCCGCAGCGTTCGCACCGCGACGCCGCCCCGAAGGAGGGCGATTACTACCAGGCTCTCCTCCAGGTCGACTGGGCGCTGTGATCGAATGCAAAATGAAAAATGCAAAATGAAAAAAGTCGAGCCGGAGGCACCATGCAGGTCAAGACGATGATCAGCTACCAGGTCGCGCCGGACGCCTTGCCCGGTGAGATGGAGCACGCGGTCGAACGCGAGCTCGGCAGCGTCATCTCCGATCTGTGGTTCAAGACGTTTCTGCCGCGGCATTTCACCCCGCGGGCCATGTCATTGTACGCCTACACCGCGCGCTCGGCCGAATACCTGAAACGCAAGCTCCGCGTGAAGCACCACCAGGATCCGCTCGTCTGGACCGGCACGCTGAAGGCGATGGTCACCGGTGCCATCACGGTGCATACGAAACGCCAGACGGCCGAGGGGCGAATGAACGTGCCGCGCTACCTCTATCAGTACCGCACCACGAAGGTGATGAAAAAGGACAAGGAGTTGATCGCCGTGGCCCCGGGCGAGATGCAGGCGATGACTGATTTCTTGCAGCGGCGGATCGCCGACCGAATCGAGCTGGCCCGCGTGCCAGAGGAGATCCTGATATGAGCGTTTCAAACGTGCACGTGCTCTATGCCGTGCAGATCACGAGCGGTGCGTTGCTGGACCAGGTGGACGACTGGAATTTCAACGCCGGCCTCCGCCACATCCTTGCCGCCGGGGACGGACAAGTCGATCCTACCTACGTTGCGGTGGGCCTGCAGGAGCCGACGATTTCATTCTCGACGACCGCCATCGCGACGGCCCTGGGGGCCTGCGGGATCAGCGGCTTGGCGATCGCAGCGGCGAACGCGCTCATCGCGTGGCTCCAGAAAACCGCCGAGGGCGGCACGCGGGCGAGCGGCGCGAATCACATCAAGGCGGTCATGAACAAGGGCATCCTCGTGCCGCGGCAGTTGACGGCGAACAGCGACGGCTCGCTCGCGCGCCTGGCGTTCGATGCGATCGCGACGTACGACGGCACCAACCTTCCGTTCGTGCTCACCAGCTCGCAGGTATTGACCGGCGCGCCGGCCGTCGGCGAGGGATTCGTGGCCGGGCCGGTCGCGGTGAACGGCACCACGCTCAACGGCGTGCAATCGATCACCATCGATTTCGGCCTGCAGGTCCGCACGGTCAGCGGCGACGGCCAGACCTATCCGACGTACTGCTACGTGGCGAGCCGGCAGCCGTCGATCCGCGTGGCGGTGCTCGATCCATCGATCTTCACCACGCTGGACCTGAGCGGCGCGGCACAGTCGGGCACCAACAGCATGGTCTACCTTCGCAAGGTCGACGAGGGCGGCACGCGGGTGGCGGACGCAACCGCCCAGCACATCAGCTTCAGCATCGACGAGGGCCACATTCACGTGAGCGGCATTCGCGGCAGCCAGGGGCAGGAGATCGGCAGCGAGGTGCTGATCACGCCCACCTGGGACGCGGCGGCCGCCATCATGGTGATCAACGCGGCCACGGCAATCAGTTAACGTGACGGGTTAATCGAATGGCTTCATTTCTCTACTTCATCCCCGGCATCGCCGGGGTGACGCGAGCGGACATCGAGCGCGTCGGCCTGGGCGCGATCTTCCCGGACCGCCTCCCCGCGTGGTGCGGCTGCGAGCACGGCCCGGGCGGGCTTGCCGGCGTGGTCTGCGTCGCGCCGCGAATCGAGGAGCTCGGCGGCGCCGCCCCGAAGCACGGGTATTTTCCCGCGAAACAGACTTGGGTGCCATCCCCGTCAAAAACGTGGTGGATCGGCTACGAGACCGCCGCGCGCCCGCGTCCGCAGGACCTGCACCGCCCCGAGATGATCGCCGGCTACAACGTGCGGCTGGAGGACGGCAACGAGTGGCTGGTACCGGTGGCGCGGTCGATCCCGCGCGGCTCGATCCTGCCCCGGCGGATGAGCCTCGGGCCGAACGGCGAGATCGTGTGGGAAGCACTCCCGCGGTTCGCGGCGTTCTCCGCGCTCGCCGAGGAGGCCTGGCTCGACTACCGCCGCGTCAACGGCTGGCTCGAGCCGGACGAGGCGGCCCTCGAGATGACGCATGACCGCGCACGCGACGTGGCGGTCGCCGCACTCGCCATGAACTATCGAGTCGGCCTCGTCGAGCTCGCTGTGCTGCAGGTGCTCAGCACCGCGAACATGATCGAGGTGCTCGACGCGATGATCGACGTGCCGGCGTTCGTCGCGGCCGCCCGCCGCGCCGCCGAGCAAAAAAAAAACAGCGACCCAACGACCACCCCCGATGGCTGCAGTTCCAACGATGGATCACCGGCCGCCTGACTGGCTACTGGCCGACGATGACGGATCTGACGTGGGAATCGGAGATCTGACGTGTCCGGCGACAGCGTAACATTTCGCGTAGCAGCCGACACCAACGAGGCGGTGCAGGCGTACTACCGGCTGGTGCAGGTGCAGAAGGAATCGGAGCGGGCGGCACGCGAGCAGTCCCGCGCCACCCGCGAGGCGGACCGTGCAGCCCGCGAGCACGCGCGGTCAGTTAACCAGATCGCGGGTGCGGCCCGTTCGGTACTCGGCGCGTTCGGGGTCAGCCTCGGGATCGCCGGGGCCGTGAGCCTGATCAATCGCGGCGTCGAAAAATGGAAGGAACACATGGACGGCGTGGCCAGGTCCACGCGGGCCGCGATGAACGAGCTGATCGCGTTTTCGCAGGTGCAGGAGCCGGGCACGCTGGGCGTGCGGGCGCGAGCGGTCGCGAAGATGGGCACCGAGTTCGGATTCACGCCGGCGGAATCATTGGCATCGTTTCAGGCGGTGCAGTCGCAGCTCGGCGGAAACTACGCGCAGGCGCAGGCCGCCTTCCGCGAGATCGGCGCACTGCGCCGGGCCGGCGTGCCGATGGAAGCCGCACGCGACGCCGTACTCGTGGGCATGGGGCTCGGCTACACCCCGGGCCAGGCGGCACGTGCGGCGTACGCAGCCGGCAAGCTCAGCTCGCGCACCCCGGCCGACATCGCCGGGCAGGCGGGCATCGGCCTCGTGCCCTATCGCGGGATCGGGGGCGGCATGGAGACCGGCTACGCCATCATGGCTCAGCTCTCGTCAGTGGTGCCCACCGGCGAGCTCGGCACGTACACCGCACGGGCGGCGACGGGCCTGACCGACGTGAAATTCTGGCGGCGGCTCGGCATTCGCGACCCCGGTGCGGATCCCCTGGCTCAGCTCGAAATGTTGGCCGGGCGCGGCATCACTACGCAACTAGCCCTCGAAAAACGCGGCATGACCGAGATTCGCGAGCAGCGATCGCTGTCCATCCTGCTCGCCGATCTCCCGGGCCTCCGCAAACGCATCCAGGACCTGCGGGCCATGGTTGCCCAGCCGGGGCTGCTGCCCGGCGAGCTGGCCGAGGCCGAAACTCAGCTCCCGCAGCTGCGCATCGGCCGCCAGATCATGCAGGTGGAACAGCAGATGGAATTCGAGCGGGCACTCGGCCTGGAGGCATTGCCGGCATCCGAGCGGGACCTGATGCTGGCTCAGCGCGCGTTGGTGCTGCAACGGCAGGGCAAGGGCTGGCTAGTTGGCGAGAAAAAACGCGCCGGCGGAGTGGCCTGGTGGCTCGGCACGGGATACATGGGTGGCGGACCGACGCCCGCAATGCTGGCGGAGCCCGGCACACAGTCGGAACCGGCCGCGAAGGTGGACCGGCTGATCGACTCGCTCGACCGCAACACGCGGGCGACCGACGCCAACACGCCCTCGCCGGCCGGGGCCGCTCGCAACGCACCGGGAAATGAATGATGGCCAGCATCGCCGGATACACAATGCTGTTCCTGACGGGGCCGGTGGGCCGGCCGGGCATGGCCACGGAGCCGATCACGCGGCCAGGAGTGGACGGCACGGCCTTCCGCGAACTCGGCCTGCGATGCGAGCCATTCCTGATGACCTCGCTGACGGATCTGGACGATGCGGCCGACGTGGCGGCCGAGTTGAATCTGTACGCGGCGTTGAAGGGCACCCTGGTGACGGTGATCGATGACCACGGGAACACGTGGACGAACGTGATGGTGCTCGACGTGCAGCCGATCCAGACGCAGACGATCGGCGTCTCGGCCGGCGGGCTGGCCACGACGCCCACGAAGCTGATCACGGCGCGATGGACGCTGCAGGCGACGGAGTAGGAGACCGACAGAATGTTTTATCACGCACCGGAGATCACAACGCGGCGGCTGATCAACACCCTGTGGCAGAAAGCCGTAAACCGCGACTGGTCCACGGCGTACAGTGCCAACGGGATCGCGATGTCACACGTTGACACCTGGAACGTCGATTACAGGCATCCGATTCCGTGGGCCGGGTCCATCCTCGGGATAGCGGTCTGGACGGCCTATGGCTCGCTGATCAGCGCGGGCACACTCGACGTTCACTTCGGCACGTTGAGCAAAAACAATGGGTTCACCGAGAAAGGCGTCGCCAATCAACTGCTGGCGGTGGCCGACGCAGGCTCGGTGTTTGCCTGGAATACCATCACGTACGCGCGCGGCCTCTACACGTTCAGTGCCGGAGAGTCCCTCGGCGTGCAGCTCGATTACAATGCCGTGAAACTCGGCGCAGCATCATCGGCGAACCGGCTGATCCAGGTAGAACTGGCCCTGGAAATCAACGTCTGAAAGGAGCAGCCATGACCATCACGATCGACGAATTGGAACAGTTGCAGGAGCGGCTCATTGCCCGCAAGGCCCTTGAGGCCCGGCTGCCCGAGATCGAGCGCGAGCTGAACGTGCTCGCCGCAGGCATGCCCGCCATCGATGCGGACGTTGGCGATGCCGGCGGCGCGGCGGCGAATCTGGTTGCCGCCCGAGCGCTGATCGCATCGGCACGCGCCAAACTCAAACGGCTAGGCTGACCTGGCCCTTTCTCCGCGAGGACGCTCACATGGCTGGTAATAGAATTTATCAGGAGATCGGCGACCGGGATCTCAGCAGCCTGACTAAGCCGGTGCTCATGTACCAGCTGACGGGCAGCTGGCCGCGCTCGGTGCAGGCGGTGGTGTTTTTCGGCTCCGATGCCAAACCGCTCTTCGGCACGGCCGGTGTGTGGACACTCGAGTTCGACGTGCAGCGAGCCCCTGATGCCGGCTATCACTTCAATGTCGGAAGCTACGAGTTGCCCGCGTTTCCGCTCCTGTGGATAGCCAGCCCGGAGATCATGCTCGAGCCGGGGGACAGGCTCGTCATCGCTGCCGCCTCCCCGAATGCGGAAGACTACAGCGTGGGGGTGACGGCGAATCTGTACGACGTCACCATCGCCCTGCCGGCGGCTGGCCCCGGTGCATCCGGCGGCTTGCCGACTGCGAACGCAGACAACTGCGTCATCGGCGTCGCGGGCACGGTCAAGACGTTCGACGCCCTCAAGCTCGTGAGCGACTGGCAGGTGATCCCCGGCGCGAATTACGACGGCAGCACGCTCCGTGTGGCGGCGGCCCTCTGCCATCACGGGCAGGTGGTGGGCGGGGCGAGCCTGTCGGCCTGCACGTTCCAGGTTTACACCGCCGCCGGCGTCGCCCAGGGCGCAGTGATCACCGGCACGAAGGACGCGACCGGCTACCATTTCACCGGCACGCAGGCGACCGAGGCCCTGCAGGCGAACCAGATATACGTCCTGCACGTCGCGTTCACCTACGGCGGAGTGACCTATCCGTTCCGCGTGCCGATGCCGCTGAACGCCTGAGGATGATCGATGCACCTGCGGCTGCCAACCCAACTGACGGTCTTCGTGCGGGCGCAGGCGGTGCACGCCGGCGGCACGCTGGAGCTGCGCGGGCAGGTCGCCATCGGCCCGGCCCTGGCGTCGGCCGCGATCACGATGCTCGAGCCGGTGCAGCTCGACGCCCGCACCTGGCGCGTGAGCTGGTTCTATCCCGCCCAGGACCCCACGTTCTACGTCTACCGCGACGGCGTGCTGCTCGGCTCCACGCAGCAGACCTGGTGGGATTTCGTGCTCGGCTCGGGCGAGGG
>Ga0307379_10001864_pt1 | contig 32141 bp, 26 predicted proteins | sample UN2MG_FD_202237 | JGI IMG/M metagenome (GOLD analysis project Ga0307379, IMG submission 202237) | Soil microbial communities from Risofladan, Vaasa, Finland - UN-2 | ecosystem: Environmental > Terrestrial > Soil > Coastal area > Acid sulfate soil | place: Finland: Risofladan, Vaasa | collected...
CAGCGTCACGTCCGCGTCGTCCATGTGGGCCACGTGCGGAACCAGGATCATGGAGGTGACCATCTTGCGCGCCACCTTGCGCCGGATCGAGCGCAGCGGCTCTATCTCCACCGGACCCCACTGAGCAAAGTCCGGCAACGGCTCGATGTCGAGGAACGGAATCGCGTCGGCGGCCGTGGCCGCGATCTTTGCCGTGGCACGCCGTTCGTGCTCTTCAAGAGTCTCCGGCTCGGCGGCCGGCGCGGGCACGCCCGGCTTCGCCGCAAAACGCGTCACGTCGTCGTGCGTAACACGCCCACCCGGTCCCGTGGGCGGAACCTGCCGAATGTCGATCTTCAGCTCGCGCGCCAGCCGACGGGTGGCCGGCGCGGCAACCACCCGACCCCACAGCGCCGCCGGAGCTGCGGGTACCTCGGCGGGCCGGGCGGCCGGCGGTGGCGCCGCCGCTGCCGCCGGCGCCGGCTTGCCGGCCGGCGCTTCGACCGCGGCGGTCGGCGGTGCCACGGCGACCCCGGTGCCGTCGTCGATTACGGCGAGGACATCGCCCACCAGCACCGTGTCTCCCACCTTTCCTGCCACCGAGACGATCTTGCCGCCGCGCGGCGACGGGATTGTCAGGGCCGCCTTGTCCGTCTCCACGTCAACCAGCGGCTCGTCCTCTTGAATCGTGCCGCCGGGCGCGACGTACCATTTGAGGATCTCACCTTCATGAATACCTTCGCCGAGGTCGGGCAGCTTGAACTCGTACACGGCAGCCTCCTAGAAGTCGATGGTCTCCTCGATCGCCCGGCGGATGCGCCCCGCAGTCGGGATGAACGCCAATTCCCGGCCGAAGTAGGGCGTGACAACGTCGTAGCCGGTTACCCGTCGCACGGGGGCTTCCAGGTACATCAGGGCTTTGTCGTTGATCGTCGCGATGATCTCCGAGGCCGGGCTGAACGACTGCGGGGCCTCCTGCACCACCACGCAGCGCCCCGTCTTCTCCACCGAGCCGGCAATGGTATCACCGTCCAGCGGCGAGATCGTGAGCAGGTCGATCAGCTCGATGCTGGTTCCACGCTGCTTGTGCACCTCCTCGACCGCCTGAAGTGTCGGCCGCATCATCGCGCCCCAAGAGACGACGGTCAGGTCCGTTCCCTCCTGAACGATCTGCGCCTTTCCAATCTCCATGGTCTGCTCTTCCTCACTGACCTCCTCGCGGAACGCCCGGTAGGAGCGTTTCGGCTCCATGAAGACCACCGGGTCGGGGTCGCGGATGGCCGAGACCAGCAGGGCGCGTGCGTTGCTCGGCGACGAGGGGATGACCACCTTCACGCCGGGCACGTGTGCGTACGTCGCCTCGTGACTCTCCGAGTGATGCTCCAGGGCGCGCACTCCGCCGCCGTAGGGCATGCGCACCACGAGGGGCGCGCTGAACTTGCCGTGGGTGCGCCCACGCAGCCGGGCCGCATGGCCCTCGAGTTGCCCGAGCATCAGATACGAGAACCCGGAGAACTGCATTTCCGCGACCGGGCGCAGACCCGCGACGGCCATGCCGATCGAGGTGCCCAGAATACCCGACTCGGCCAACGGCGTGTCGATGACCCGGGCCTCGCCGTACTTCTCAAATAGGCCATCGGTGACCCGGAACACCCCGCCGTTGACGCCAATGTCCTGCCCGAGCAGGACTACCCGCTCGTCTTTGCTCATCTCCTGGTCGAGACCCAGGTTGATCGCTTGGACCATGTTCATCTTAGCCATCAGTAGCCTCCCTCTCCAGCTCGTCGAGGAACGCCGCGCGCTGTTGCTCGATCCTGGGGTGCGGGGTTCCGAACACATGATCGAACGGGGCGTCGGGCTTGAAGTCCTTCCTGGCCTCGAATGCCTTGACCGCGTCGTCGATTTGCTGTTTGAGCTGCGCCTCCAGTTCCGCTTGCCGCTCGTCGTTCCATATCCCCTTCGTTTCCAGGTACTTCCTGAAACGCGGCAGGGGATCACGCTCTTCCCAGGCGCGCACCTGCTCCTCGGGCCGGTACTTGCTCGGGTCGTCGGCGGTGGTGTGCATCCGCAGACGATAGGTCACGGCCTCGATGAACGTTGGGCCTTCCCCGGCACGGGCGCGGTCGAGGGCTTCCTTGGTTGCCTGATACATGGCCAGCGCGTCGTTGCCGTCGACTTGAATCCCCGGGATGTCGTAGGCGATCGCCTTCTGCGCCAGCGTCTGCGAGCGGGTCTGCTTGGAGCGCGGCATCGAGATAGCCCACTGGTTGTTCTGACAGATGAAGACCACCGGCGCCTGCCATACCGAGGCGAAGTTGAGGGCTTCGTGGAAGTCTCCTTCCGAGGTCGCCCCGTCGCCCATGAAACACACGACGGCCGAATCCGTTTCGCCGCGCAGCTTCATCGCGTAGGCAATGCCCACGGCGTGCAACATCTGGGCCGCGACGATGATCGATGTGGGCAGGGTCCGCTCGCTGCCGGGGAAGACGTTCCCTTCCTCGTACCCGTTGTAGAACAGAAACTGGTTTTCAATGGGTTCGCCGCGCATCAGGCGGCCGCCAAGTTCGCGGAAAGCACCCACGAACCAGTCCTTGTCGGTCATGGCCAGTACCGGGCCGCAGACGGCCGCCTCCTGCCCCGTAGATGGGCCGAACGTTCCGATGCGGCCCTGACGCTGCAACTTCAGCAGGCGATCATCCACCGCTCGGGCCAGGACCATCGCCCCGTACAGCCGGAGGAGTTCCTCAGAGGCCAGATCCGGCTCACGCTGTTGGTCTACCTTGCCGTTCTCGTCGAGGACGCGGAGGTGGGATATGCTGAAAGTCCGGTCCTTCAGATCGAGCGCATCAGTTTCCAGGTGGTTTGCCCGTTGCACTGCGAAGCCTCCGTTGATCAGCCCGTCGCCCTTTAGCACATTTTGATGCATTTGTCGCCTCCGTTTGACCCGAATTTCCCAGACGGAGTCTCTGCTCGTGGCATGATACGTGTGGGTTCTCCCTGTGATCCAGAGGTTCTCGGCCAATCTGGCAGGACCACCCAATGGGTGACAGGCGAGAACCGGCACCACGCGTTCAATTCGGCGGCAGACTCAGACTCGGTTCTCTCGGGCCGAAAATCACCACTAATGCAAGACTGCTGCTGTTTCGAAAACTTGACGGAGCGTTTCGCCTGACTGTGACAGGGGGGGAGTGTGCAGCATTGGTCGCTGACCACATTGCGGGGGAGGCTGATCAGCATCGGGGCGAAGGTGGTCCGGCACGGCAACTACCCCACCCTTCGGATCGCTGAGGTGGCCGCGCTGCGTGGGCTATTCCTGATTGACAAGGAAGGCATCGTGCGGCACGCTGTGATCAACGATCTGCCGCTGGGACGCAACGTTGACGAGGCCTTGCGGATGCTCGACGCGCTGCAGTTCACGGAGAAGCACGGCGCGGTCTGCCCGGCAAACTGGAAAGCCGGCGACGAGGGCATGCAGCCGACCGCCGACGGCGTCGCCGAATATCTGGCTGAGCACGCGAAGTAACTGTATGGCCGACTGGGAATACGCACTGACGCTTGAAGGAGAAGAACATGGCCCTGGACGCCGTGGACAAGATTCTGGACTTCGCCATCGAAAATGAAGAGAACGCGGCCAAGTTTTACACGGAGCTGGCGAGCAAGATGGGCCACGAGCACCTGCGGGAGGCGTTTCTCGCCTTTGCCGGAGAGGAAAAGGGGCACAAGGCCAAGCTCCTGGCGATCAAGGCAGCCAAACAGATGTTGCCGGCAGAGCAGCGGGTCCTGGACCTGAAGATTGGTGATCATCTGGAGGATGTCGAACTCTCCGCCGACCTCGATTATCAGAGGGCTCTCGTCCTGGCCATGAAAGCTGAGAAGGCCGCCTTCAAGCTATACCACACGCTGGCCTCGGCGACCGATGACCCCGCTCTGAAGGCGACGCTGCTGGGCCTCGCTCAGGAGGAGGCCAAGCACAAACTGCGGTTTGAGATCGAGTATGACGACGAGTTCCTCAAGGAGATGTAAGGCGTTCGGACAGGGAGTGTGTGAGAATGACTAACTTGAAGGGAAGCAAGACGGAGAAGAACCTGCTCATCGCATTCGCCGGCGAATCCCAGGCGCGGAATCGCTACACTTACTTCGCCAGCAAGGCTAGGAAGGAAGGCTTCGTCCAGATCGCGGACATCTTCGACGAGACCGCCAACCAGGAGAAAGAGCACGCCAAGCAGTTCTTCAAGCTCCTCGAAGGCGGAGACGTGGAGATCCAGGCGGCGTTTCCGGCCGGGGTGGTCGGGAGCACCGCCGAGAACCTCAAGGCCGCCGCCGGCGGCGAGCATGACGAGTGGGAAAGCATGTACCCGCAGTTCGCCGCGGTCGCCCGCGAGGAGGGCTTCACAGACGTCGCGAAGTTGTTCGAGGCCGTGGCCGTGGCCGAGAAGCAGCACGAGAAGCGCTACCTCGGCCTGCTGGCGAACGTGGAAGCCGGCACGGTCTTCAAGAAGAAAGCGAAGGTCGTGTGGCGCTGCCGAAACTGTGGCTACCTGCACGAAGGCGCGGAAGCGCCGGCCAAGTGCCCCGCCTGCGCGCATACCCAGGCGCACTTCGAGCTGCTGGCAGAAAACTGGTAGCGGTTCTGCATGGCGCCTTGAGGACTGAATGGCGTCGGTGTACTGGGGTAGCTCGCATGGCCACGTGCGACGGTATGCGGCCCCGGATCTGTTGTGTGCCTTGGCAGGGAGTGCCTGACAGGAAGAGGTGCGCGAGGACGGGCTATGCCTGCACAGTCTGCTCATAGATCTGCGACCCAGCCCTGGACGACCCGCAGCGCGGCATTACACGCAGTATGCTTGTCAAGTACCTGCCCAAAGACTGGCGCTGCCCGTGATGCCGCACGAGTGTCGCGCAGCGCGGAAGATGCCGGCCGAGAATACCGGAGGAATAGCTGCCGACCGCACGGTTGGCAGGAGCGTTTGCAGCGACCATCGATCGAGAGCATGCACTTATGGACAAAGCCGAAGTGAAGAAGTACGTCTGCGGCCCGTGTAGCTACGTCTATGATCCCGAGCGGGGTGACCCCGAAAACGGGGCCGCGCCGGGAACCCCATTCGAGAACCTGCCCGATGACTGGGTCTGCCCGAGCTGCGGCGCGCCCAAGGACGACTTCTTCCCATTGAGATAGCACGGCAACGTTGCTCCCGTCGCTCCGCCGGAACGGAGTACAGCAACCGTCGAGGAAGGTACAATGGGCAATCAGTTGCTTAACTTCTTCGGGCAGTACCATCCGGTCACACAGGCGCTGCTGGCCACGCTATTTACGTGGTTGCTCACCGCGGCTGGCGCGGCGCCGGTGTTGTTTTTCAAACGCTTTAACCAGAAGGCCATGGATGGCATGTTGGGGATGGCGGCCGGGGTCATGATCGCTGCCAGCTTCTGGTCACTGCTGGCACCGGCCATTGAGATGTCCGGCGGGGACTGGAAGCCGGCGACGATCGGCTTCATTGCCGGCGGCCTGTTCCTCTATCTTATTGACAAGCTTCTGCCGCACCTTCATCTCGGGCTCGAGACTGCCGAGGCCGAAGGTGTCAAGACTTCGTGGCAACGCAGCACGCTATTGGTCGTGGCGATCACGCTGCACAATGCTCCTGAGGGGCTGGCGGTGGGTGTGGCCTTCGGGGCGGTCGCACACGCCGCGGACGCGGCTATGGCACGGGAAATTATGCTCGGCGGCATCGCGCTGGCGATCGGTATCGGCCTGCAGAACTTTCCCGAGGGACTTGCCGTAGCGATGCCGCTGCGCCGGGAGGGCATGGCGCGCTTCAAGGCGTTCATGTATGGCCAAGCATCAGGTCTGGTGGAGCCGATGGCCGGCGTGCTGGGGGCCACGCTGGTGTTCTCGATGCAGGCAATTCTGCCGTACGCCTTGGCCTTCGCCGCCGGCGCGATGATCTTCGTCGTCGTCGAGGAACTCATCCCCGAATCCCAGCGGGAAGGCTACAGCGATTTCGCCACGGCGGGAGCCATGCTGGGCTTCGCGATCATGATGATGCTTGACGTAGGGCTGGGTTGAAAAGGGCTAGCCTGGAGATGGAACCGTGGACCTGGATCCTCTATTCCTGTCCCGCCTTCAATTCGCTCTGACCGTGGGGTTTCACTTCCTGTTCCCCCCGTTGTCGATCGGGCTGGCGTGGCTGCTGGTGTTCATCGAGTGGCGGGGCTGGACGCGCGCCGATGAGGACTACGTTCGTGCCGGCAAGTTCTTCGGCAAGATCCTCGGGCTCACTTTCGCGATGGGAGTAGCCACCGGAATTGTCATGGAGTTCCAGTTCGGTACGAACTGGGCGGAATACTCAAAGTATGTCGGCGACATATTCGGGGCACCGCTTGCGGCCGAGGCGGTGTTCGCGTTTTTCCTGGAGTCAACATTCCTGGGCCTGTACCTCTTCGGGCGAAACAGAGTCTCCAAGGGTGTACACTGGTTCTCGGCACTGATGGTCGCAGTCGGCGCGACGATTTCCGCCTTCTGGATCATCGTGGCCAACTCGTGGCAACAGACGCCGGCAGGCTACGAAATCCGCAATGGACGCGCGGAACTGACGGACTTCATGGCGGCCATGTTCAATCCTTCCACGGCCGATCGGTTCTTCCACACGCTCATAGCGTGTCTAATCGCCGGCGCTTTCCTCATGGCCGGCATCTCGGCGTACCTTGTCCTCAAGGACAGAGCGGCGGAAGTGGCCCGCAAGACGCTGAAGATTTCGCTGGTCTTCGGCTTGATCGTTTCGGTGATAGCGCTTTTCCCGACCGGTGATCACCATGCAAAACAGGTGGCCCGCACACAGCCCGAGAAGTTCGCGGCGATGGAAGGGCTTATCCGCGGGCAAACGCGCGCCCCGCTAACGATCTTCGGCATACCCTCGGAGGAGCCGCCCCGGCTCGACCTCAAGATCGGGATTCCCGGCATCCTGAGCTTGATGGCCTCCGGCGACGCGGAGGCGTACGTTCCGGGCATCGAGGACCTGCGGGAGGAAGGTCGGCCCACGCCGCCCCTCGCTATCACCTTTGTCTCGTTCCACACGATGGTCGGACTGGGGTTCTTCTTCATTCTCCTGACGGCGCTTGGCGTCTTCCTGCTCTTGCGGAAGAAGCTCTATAAAACGCGGTGGTACCTCAGGCTGCTGCTGTGGGCGATCCCCTTGCCGTTGATCGCCTGCGAGCTCGGTTGGATCGTGGCTGAGGTCGGCCGGCAGCCATGGGTCGTCTACCGAATACTGAAGACCGAAGAGGCCTACTCCGCAAACGTGACGGGCGGCGAGGTGCTCTTCTCGATCATCATGTTCGGCCTGATCTACCTCATGTTGGGCGTACTGTACGTCTTCATCCTGGCCAGAAACGTCAAGCGCGGTCCCGGATCGCTCCCGGCAAAGGAGGTACGGTAATGGACCTGAACACCGCGTGGTTCCTGCTCGTCTGGTTCCTACTTGCCGGTTACGCTCTCCTGGATGGTTTCGATCTCGGGGTGGGCGTGCTGCACTTGTTCGCCCGGAATGACCGGGAGCGGCGAACCCACATGAAGGCCATCGGTCCGGTCTGGGATGGCAACGAGGTCTGGCTGATAGCAGGCGGGGCGTGTTTGTTCGCCGCGTTCCCACCCGTGTATGCCACGGTCTTCAGCGGCTTCTACCTGGCACTGATGCTAGTGCTTTTCGCCCTGATCTTCCGCGCTGTCTCGCTGGAATTCCGCAGCCAGGTCGACAGTCCCGCCTGGCGGCGGTTCTGGGATTGGTCCTTCGGGCTCGGAAGCCTGATCCCCGCGATTGTCTTCGGCGTGGCGGTCGGTAACGTCCTGCGCGGCCTCCCGATCGAAGCTGATGGAACCCTGAACGTCCCCTTCCTCTCGCTCCTCAATCCCTACGCCATGCTCATCGGCGTCCTCAGCCTGGTCACGTTCGTCATGCACGGGGCCGCGTTTCTGGCGCTGAAGACCGAAGGCGACCTGCAAAAGCGCATGGCCCGCTGGACCATCGGCGGCTGGACGGCTTTCGTGCTGCTGTATCTGGTTGCCACAGTGGCCACGTTGTTCGTTTCCCCATTCCTGTTTGACGGCGTCCTGAGCAACCCGCTCTTCTGGATCTTTTTCCTCGCGTTGTTGGGAGCTGTCGTCTACGTTCCGGTCGCCAATCGAGCCGGGAAGTTCCTGCGCGCGTTCCTGGCCTCCTCTGTTACAATTGTTGCCATGGTCGGCCTGGCGGCAACGAGCCTCTTCCCCCGGATGGTTCCGTCCAGCCCCGACCTGGCGAACAGCCTGACTATCTACAACGCGTCATCCACGCCGCGCACCTTGACCGTCATGTTGATCATCGCCCTGATCGGCGTACCGATTATGCTGGCGTACACGGCATACATCTACAAGGTCTTCGCAGGCAAGGTAACAATCGCCGAGGATGGCTACTGAATCAGAGAGGCAATGCGAGGTGAGAGCGTGAAACCAGGCAGTCCCGAACACTTCACGAGACCTCGACGACAGACAGTTCGCCGGACAAGACAGGACCAAGCATCGAGATGATCATTGGAATCTGTGGAGAGACGTTTCCGGGCGAGCGGCGGATCCAGCCGGTGGCCGGGCGTATGCCGGGACACATGAACGTGCTGCTGGCCGAGGCGGACATCCCCTACAACAAACTCGCCGACAAGACGCTCGTACTCTTCAGCGACGGCAAGAAGACGTTCCGGGAACTCATCGCTGCGGTGAAGGAGAGTTGACGGTCTGCACGGACTTCGGAGCGTGAGGCAGCCGTTCTCGAAGCGTTCGCGGCTACAGAACGAATGGGATTGTCTGACATGGAATACCGAACCGAACACGATACGTTGGGGGAAGTCAGGGTTCCGCACCAGGCGTACTACGGGGCGCAGACGCAGCGCGCCGTGGAGAATTTTCCGGTCAGCGGCTTACGCCTCCCGACCGCCTTCGTCCATGCCCAGGCCGTCATCAAGCGCGCGGCCACCCAGGCAAATATGGCAGCCGGGGCTCTTGATAAGGACATCGGCGAGGCGCTGGTCGCGGCAGCCGAAGAGATCATGGCCGGCAAGTTCGCCGACCAGTTCGTCGTGGACGTCTTTCAGGCCGGCGCCGGCACCTCGCAGAACATGAACATCAACGAGGTTCTCGCTAATCGGGCCAACGAGCTGCTCGGCGGCAAGCGTGGCGTTTACGACCCGGTTCATCCGAACGATCACGCCAACATGGCCCAGTCCACCAACGACACCATCCATACGGCGATCCACATCGCGGCAGTTTGCGAGACCCACGACCGTCTTCTGCCCGCCTTGGTGCGCCTGGCCGACGCGCTCGAGGCCAAATCGGTGGAGTTCGACCACGTCATAAAGGCTGGGCGAACGCATCTGCAAGACGCGGCCCCCGTCCGCCTCGGACAGGAATTCGGGGCATACGCGAGCATGATCCGCCTGAGTCGCGGGCGGATCGAGGCCGCCTGCGAAGGGCTCAAGCCACTGTGCATCGGCGGCACCGCCGTCGGCACCGGGCTCAACACCGATCCGAAGTTCCGCGAGCGCGTCCTGAGCCACATCAATGAAGCGACCGGACACGCATTCACCAGCCCGGAGAACCTCTTCGAAGCGATGCAGAGCATGGATGCGGTCGTCGAGATGGCCGGCGCCCTGCGCGTCCTGGTGACGAGTCTGCTCAAGATCGCCGACGACCTGCGGCTGCTAGGCTCCGGGCCGCGTACGGGTCTGGCCGAGATTCGGCTGCCGGCCGTGCAGCCGGGCTCCTCGATCATGCCCGGCAAGGTCAACCCGGTCATGGCCGAGATGCTGAACATGGTCTGCTTTCATTGCCTGGGGTGCGACGCTGCCATCGTATCCGCCGCGCAGGCCGGCCAGCTCGAACTGAACGTAATGATGCCGGTGATCGCCCACAACTTGCTTCAGGAGATCGCCATCCTGGCCGGCGGCATCGAGGCGTTCACCAGCCGTTGCGTGAAGGGAGTTGAGGCGAATGAGGATGCGTGCCGGGCAAGTGCCGAACGCAGCCTGGCGCTGGCGACCGCGCTGAACCCGGCGATCGGCTACGAGAAAGCCGCGAAACTGGCCCAAGAAGCTCTCAGAACGGGCACGCCGATCCGCGAGTTAGCCCGAGCCAAGAAACTGCTGGATGAAGACCAGCTAGACAAACTGCTCGATTTGAGAAGGATGACCGAAGACCCCGCGGCGACCGAATGACATCACAGGAGTTGCGACCGTGGAAGCTTGGGTCCGTTGGATGCGCGGCGGCGCTTATCCGTCACAGATTAGCGCACGTTCTTCGGGTGTTCAGGATTCGCTGTTCCGTCGTGGCCATGTAGGTACGCTCGCTGATTGGTGATGGCCCCTCAGCCGGCAGAACCGCCTCTCCGTGGTGAGGAACGCTGAGGTCACGCCTTTGAGACCAACCCTCTGCCTTTTCCTCCGCTTTGTGAAGTGCTTGCTACGGACAACCTTCGCCCCAGTGGGCCGGCAGGAGGCCCAGATCGGCGTGGTCGGTACCCCGTCAACGTCCGCGTCGCCAGGCCAATCCCCGCCGCGCGTGATGCAGGCGAAGCGATCCGGCTCGAGCGTGTCCAGCGAAATGTTCAGCCCGTCCGCCGTGAACTGTTGAGTCTTCGACAGATCGATCTTGAAAACGTGCGTGTGGATATCACCCGTGGTCCGCCCGTTCCCGGCTGAAGCGTGAGAGACGGCCGACTTGGCCAGCAGCGGCACGTGGCAATCGGTGCGGTCTACGAGCACGCTCATGAAGGCGGACCTGAGCTCGATGTCAGCGTGGCAGGAGGTGCAGTCGACCCTGACGCCGGGGCTGCCGCCGCTGGTAGCCTGATACTTCACCATGTTGTGCGGCTCGTAGCAGGAGGTGCACGGTAGGTCCCGGTGGGGCGCGGTCGCACCCGCGTCTACGTCGTCAGGATTGATCCCCTGCACCTCGTCGTACTGCTCTTGGTGCCGGATCAGCCGCCACAAGTCGTTCCTCACTGGTGGTTGGGTCATGGTGGTGCCCTCCCTGACACAAGTTTCACCCACTCAATGCCCGCGTCATCCGGTTTGCTCGGTGGAGGTCACGGAGTCTCGTTAGGTGCTCTAAGTCATAGTGCGTAAGGGAGTTACGAAAGCACTCCCCTAGCGAGATTCCGAGAGAAGGGCCGGACGGACCTATATTACTATACATTTCCTTCAGTACACGCCGGTAACAGTGCGCCCGGAGAACGAAGGCTGGGGGCACAGGGACCTGCGCATTCGCCACGCTCAGACTGAAGCTGGACCGCCGTGCCGGTGAAGGTTTAGCCGTTGGCCTCGTAGAAGTAGATGTAATCCCCGCCGGGATCGTCGGGATCATTGGCGTCGTCGGTGTCCTGGGCGGCCATTAGGCCGTCGAGGCCGACGCGAAGTACTTCGAGGTCAGCGATGCGTGAGCGGTTCCGGGGCGGCCGCCACGAGGACGCTGCCTGGTCCGCTTGGCGAACGGGAGATGCTCTCCGGCCCAGACCGGCTCTGCGACGGGCCGGGGCTCGCGCGACAAGAGTCGAAGCCGTGTTGTTGCACGGGTGGATGGGAGCCGGTAGCATCGCGGCGAGGTCCTTCCCGGCGAGTGGAGACCGCCGGCGTTTCTGTGCATGTCCGCAATCACGAGATCTGTGACGTTGTGGTTCAACGGGGAGTTCTTAGGCGTTCTCACGGTGCTGGCAGCCGTGAGTCCTGCTGTCGTTGGCGCACGCCTCGTGCCGGGTCGGCAGGGTCCCCAGCGTCCGCACGGGCCGGAGGAGTTGCCGGGACCGGCCGGTCCGCCCGGCGAAGCGGGGCGTGGCGCCGGGGCGGGGCTGTCCGCGTGCACCGCCCGCGTCTGTCGTCGGACGTTCTGATGCCGAGGTTCCCGCGTCGTGGACGCGAAGTGGGAGGCGTTGGCTCGCCGATAGCAGCCGGAGGATGGAAAAGCGGGTGAAAAAAAAGTGTCCTTGCGGGGCCTTGCTGCCGTTGACCAGCGCCGCGCCGCTGTTAAACTGGGCGCGGTGTAAGGGGTGCGGCTTCTCGGCGCGGGCAGCCGCAGCTCGGTGGATGGTGTCTGGGTCGGGACAATCGTGTGTCTCGCTCAGTGTCTAGCTGGATCCAGGATGTCCTTTCAAGGGAGAACACCTATGACTGAACACGAGAGAGCAGGACGAAAGGTTCGCTGTACGGCATCAGTTTTCCTAGCGTTGTTATTTTTACTAGCGATGACGACCGGGTGCCCGTTCCTGCAGCCGGACGCGGACAACGACGGCATCATCGACGATGTGGACAACTGTCCGACAACCGCCAATGCCGACCAGGCGGACACGGACGGTGACGGGATCGGAGACGCCTGTGACAATTGTCCGGCGGTTGCCAACCCTGACCAGGCGGACGCGGACGGTGACGGGATCGGTGACGTCTGTGAGCCGACCGACGGCACTCTGGCCGGCACGGTCACCAATAGCTTGTCAGGTTCTGCCATCGCCGGTGTCGCGGTCATACTCGACCCGGAGGCGGAAGGCGTGGAGATCACCACGGCCGACGACGGCACGTATACGGCGGACCTCCCGCCCGGCGTTTACGACGTCGCCTTCGAGGCCGACAACTACGAACCTGCCACCAGGACCGCCAACATCGTCGTGGGTGAGACCAGCATGGTGGACGTGGCCCTCACGCCCACCGAGTCGGTGATTTTGAGCGTCAGCGTCGCGGGCGATGCCGAGCCGGGCGGAAGTGTGACCGCCACGGTCACGGTTGAGATCCTGGACGGCTCCACCACGGTCCAGGGCTATGCCTGGACGCAGTCGAACAGCGTGGATGTAACGATTACGGGCGCGGACAGCGCTACGGCCACGGTCACCCTGCCCGGCGTGGGCGCCTACAAGGACGAACTGTTCGCACACCTTACGGAGCTGCCGATCAGCGAGGATGAGGTTCCGTCCTTCGTGCATCCGCCGGAAACCGCGGAAGGTGAGTTCCTCGGCGGTCTTCAGGACCGGTTCCAGGTTGTCGGTCTCGACCCCTTCGCGCTGGAGGAGGCGGCGTTGGTCGCGCTGGAAGTGGCCGTGACCACATCGTCCGGCACCTTTACCGGGGAGGCCGAGATCCACACCGAACTTCCGTGGACGACCAGTCCGGGCCTCCGGGATGTCCCGATTGGCGTCCCGGTGCTTCTGCACGGGAAGACGCAAGACGCGTATAATTGGGCGCTTGCCGCTCCCACGGGATCCAGTGCGACCCTCACCGACGCGACGACACAGAACCCGTACTTCACGCCCGACGTCTCCGGGTTGTATACGGTCACTGTGACGGATACTACGGTTGATCCTGCGGTAGTGGTCACGCTGGAGATCTACGCCGGCACCTGGGCCGGGGCGATTACTGGCCAGGCCGCAAGTGGGCGGCCGCAAGCTCGGGATTGCATGCTCTGTCACGGCGGGTCCCTGGGCTTCACAATCGCACCCGACGAGTTCACGCCCTGGGCACAGACGGGGCACGCAGACATCTTCAGCGTCAACCTCGACACGTCGGATCACTACAGCACCAGCTGTCTGCCCTGCCACACGGTCGGCTACGATCCGGATGCGGACAACGGCGGGTTTGACGATGCCGACGATTATGCCGACTTCCTGGACGAGTTCACCACCGATGGGGTCCAGATCCATTCTGAGGAAGGCAACTGGGCCAACATGCTGGCCAACATGCCCGACACGGCGCAACTGGCCAACATCCAGTGCGAAAACTGCCATGGGCCGAACAACGGCGGTGCCCACGGCGAAGTCGAGCCGCGGATCAGCCTCTCCTCCTACGTCTGCGGCGTTTGTCACGGTGAACCGGCTCGCCACGGGCGGTTCCAGCAGTGGCAACTGAGCGGTCACGCGAATTACGAGCTGGCCGTTGACGAAGGCACCAGCGGCGGCTGTGCAAAATGCCACACCGGCAACGGCTTCCTGGCTTGGCTGGAGGAATCGGACGCCGACCCGGATACTGACCCGGATGTCACGTGGACGGAGGATGAGGTTCATCCTCAGACGTGTGTCGTCTGCCACGACCCACATGACGTCGGAACCACCAGTGGCGCGGGAACGGACGCGCCTGTCCGGATCACTGGAGACACGCCCGAGCTGGTCGCCGGGTTCACGGCGACCGGCGTAGGCAAGGGCGCTATCTGCATGACCTGCCACAACTCGCGCCGGGGCCTGCGCAACGACGACACCCTCCAGGCCACGAAGGATGACGATGACCTTGCGCGCGCTCCCCACGGGGCCGCGCAGACCGACGTCCTGATGGGGCAAAACGCCTACCTGGTTGACGTGGGCGTCCCGGGCGCCCACGCGCTCGTCGAGGACACCTGTGTGAACTGCCACATGCGAGCGACTGCGCCACCCGACGCCCTGTCGTCGCAGGGAGGCGGCACGAACCATGCCTTCTCCGCCGGCGAGGACGTTTGCAGCGCGTGCCACGGCGAGGTCGTCGAGGCCTCAGGCATACAGAACCTCGTCCAAGCAGCGTTGGACGATCTCCAGACGCTCATCGAAGCGGCGATCCTGGATTTGATCGAGGATGAGATTGCCGCCGGCAACCAGATCGATCTGGATGGCGACGAGATCACGGACGCGTCCACCATCGCCACCATCGTGTTCGGCGAGTCTCACGGGCGGCAGGCCATCACGGTCACACTGACAGACAGTACCGTGATCGGGCCGGTCCGGTTGAGTGATGTCAATGTCGAAGACGGTGGAGGAGCGGTTCTGGACGAGTTCTACAACCGCGCGGATGACAGGCTTCCAAGAGCGGGTTGGAACTGGATTCTGCTCAACAACGACGGGAGCGTAGGTGTTCACAATCCTGGGTTCGCACTTGAAGTGCTGGACGCCTCCTCCGACGCGCTAGCGGCAATACCGTAGCTGGGAACCTTCGAGGGCGGGTGGAGACCACTCGCCTACGCCTGCGGGGACGCCTGCCGGACAACCCGGTAGGCGTCCCCGCTGCTTTTCCAAGAACACATAGGCCCTCAGGCTCGCGGGACGATTCAGCCACTCGGGCACACCCGCGGACGAGACGTCCACACGGCGCGAATCGCGCTCGGTGGCCTTCGGCGACGGCGGAGCAACCCCCGGCTACTGCGCTGTTTCGTGGAGGATGGCTGCCAGGGCGCTGGCAGAGCGGACGTCCAGCCGGACTGCGTTGGTGCCGGTCGCTGTTCCATCCGTGTGGCACCGCACACAGACGAAGTCAACGGTGACCGCGGCGCGCCCGTCGCCGTCCTTGGCGACAGCCGCCCCGTCGGCCGTGTACATGCTGCTAAAGTCCGCGTTGTCCGTGCTAATGCGGAAGATATGGGTGCGTGTATCGCCCATGCGTCCGTCGTTACCGACGATGTCCGCGGCTGCGGCCGCGGTGGTCTTGGTGGCGAAGGGCAGGTGGCAGCTCTCGCAACTTAGCTGCTCAGCATAGTCTCCGCGGACGAAGATTTTGCCGGCGTGCCGGGCCATGTTCTGGTCCGGGTGACACGCCCGGCAATCGTTGCGAATACCGTTACTGCGATCGTAGATGGTCGAGAAGTGCGGATCGTGGCAGACCGTGCAAGCGAAGTTGGCGTGGCCGCCGCTGGCCCGCAACTCAGCGTATTGCGCGCCGGCTCTGATAAAGCCGTCGGCGGCGACGATGACGACGGGGTCGTCGCCGCGAGTGTGGCAGCGGGCACAGGCTTGCACGGTGGAATCGACAAAGAGGTCGCGGGCCTGCGGATTGGGCACGTGGTTGGAACCCGGCCCGTGACACGCTTCGCACTGCACGCCGGCCTCGGCCCACGTCCCAAGGATTCCCGGTCGGCCGTCCTGCGAGCGCGGGTCGTCCGGGTCTTGCGGCTCCGGACCGGTGGTGTGGCAGCGGAAGCAATCATGGCCGTAGGGCAGCGGCGTCTGCTGCTCCGGCCGGTAGGCCACGAAGCCGGCCGCAGTGCCGTTGGGCGGGAAATCCAGATTCCACTGCGTGTTGACGCCCTCGACGCCGTCGGTCATGACGAAGCCGGTGCGGTCCACGAAGAACGCACCGTGCTGGTACCCGCCGATCACATAGCTGACGTCGTTCCAGGTCTTGCCGTCCGGCGGGCTGGGCACTCCGGCGCGCTCGCCTTCGGGCGCGTATTGGGGCGGTTGGCCTTGAACACGGTTGAGCGCGTACGCGTGGCCGTGGAGCCGGTTCGTCTCGGCGGTGCTTGGATGGCACGCGCGGCACGCCGCAGAGCCGACGTATGCAGCGCCCTGGTTGGTGGCATCGGTCGTGTTATTGAAGACAAGGCTGCCGTCGACCACGTCATCCGTCGGCGGCGGGCAGCCGCCGGTCAGCGGCAACGCGGCTGCGGACAGCAAGCTGCCCAAGAGAGCGAGGCCCCAAGAACGAACGGACTTGAATTCACGCTGGTAAGCCACGATTGAACCTCAGATGCCGGCTATTTCTCGTGACATTGTAGGCATAGCCGCGGCCGATCGGCGCGGAGCCGGTAGGCCGCCTCGGCGGGCGATCGGGCCCGCCTCGCCAACTCGCTCCCCGGGGGAAAAAGACCGCCTTCGTGCGGGTTGTGACAGGTGTAGCAGGCGATCCGGTCGCCGGCCAGTGGGAGCTTGGCGGACCGGCGAAGCTCCGGCGGCACAAGCCGCCCCAGGTGCTCGGCGGGGAAGTAGTCCCAGTGCCTGACGTGACAAGTCAGACAGCCCCGCAATGCCTCGCGCAGCTTCGGCTCGAACCGGCGAACGCCGTCGCTCGGGATCTCCGGTTCTTTCTTGTGGCAAACCAGACACGATTCGCTGTTCGGCTGGCCTTCGCTGTCGAGTTGTGTATGCGGGCTGCCGGTCCAGTCGGGGTCAATGTGGCAGGTCGTGCAGAGGCTGCGCGTCCGTAGGGGATCGTACCGGCGCAGCAGCTTCACACCCGCGTCCGCTCGCCGGGCGTCCACGCTGCACTGCCGTTTGATGTCGTGGCAGGTCAGGCATACGAGCTGCCCGTCGTCCAACGGCCAGTCGGCGGGGACCTGCAACCCCGAACCAGTGGCCTCGCTATCCACCACCGGGTGAGTCCAAGCGGTGTCCTCGTGCTCCTCGTGACATTCCAGGCAAACGTCGTTGACCTCGTCGGTCGCGATCGGCAGCAAGCGGTCCTCGTCCTCCTCATGGCAGGTTGCGCAGCCCTCGGCGTCCCAGTGTGGACCGGCGGGCCCGGCCTTGCCGTCCGGCAGCCGAGCGAGCGAATCGGTAGGCGGCGGCGGCGTGCTCCCGTCGGGTTCGTAGTTGCCCAGCCAAGCGTAGACGCGTACGCCGGGTCGATTCAACTGTTCGGCAACCAACACGTAATACGCGGGGGACATCTCCGGCGGCAACTCGTGCTCGGCCTGCGGGGCGATCGTGGTCACCGCGATTCCGTTGGGGAGCGCCAATTCGCCGACACCCGAACCCGGCTCACCGAACGCCAAGAGCGGCTCGCCGTCCGGGGCAAACGCGTGGACGCGTTGAGAAAAGGCGTCGGTAACGAAAATCGTTCCGTCCGGGGCGACGGCGACGTCCCTCGGTCGCCCGAAGGAGCCGACGGCGGTGCCGGGTCGGCCGATGTCCCGTACCCAGTTCCCGTCCTGGTCGAGCACTTGCACGCGGTTGTTGAGTACATCGACGACGCACACATTACCGTCAGGCGTGCGCGCGAGTCCGCGCGGCAGGGCGAACTGCGCGGGGCCGCGGCCGTGCTCGCCGATCGAGCGGAGGTGTTTGCCGGAGGCGGCGTCGAAGACTTCGATCCGGTGCGCCGCCAGGTTGGTGATCCACACCTGGTCGCCGACGGCCAGGACGCCGGCCGGTTTGAACGCGCGCGGTTCAATCGCATACTCAACATACACGTTGCCGGTCGCGTCGGCACCCACCACACCCCCGCGATCACAGATGAGGCGATCGCCATTCGCGGCAACGTCCACTGCAAACGCGTAATCCCGCGACGGGTGGAAGCGATCTTCGGAGAGCTCGCCCGAGGCCGCGTCCCAGCGAAAGACGACACTGAGCGCGTTATCGCAGATCAATAACTGGTCATCGCGCGCAGCGAGGTCGGTGGGGTTCGTGATCGCGAGCGGCGACGGCGGTTCGACGCCGAACAGAAACATGGAAAGTTCGACTTGGGCTTTCGTCGCTGGTGGCGCGCCGCGCAACGTGCCCAGGGCGACCACGCGCGGAGCCTGTGGCGCGGGAGGATAGACGCGCGCCGTGTAACGGGCCGACAGGTCGTGACGGCCTTCTTGGCAGCCGCCGACGAACAGACCAGCGACCCAAAAACACGCCAGTAGCGCCCCCCCGAAGCACCAGACCGGCCAAGCACGCCGGAATGCCGGAACCTCGGTTACCGACGATGACATGTCAAGCACATCCCACTGCGATGGTTGGAAATCTGCAACATGCCGGCGTGCCGGCGCGTGTTGTGCGGATCGTGGCAGCTTGTGCATTGAAGACGGCCGTTTGGCAGCCGCAGACCGGCGGCTTCAACCGCCGCACCGGGGTGGTAGTCCTCACTGGGCGGCGGGTACTTGATGCCAATCGGATGGCTGCGCAGCCCGGCCGAGCCGAGCTTCGAGTCGCCGAGTCGGCTGGAGACCGTAAGGGCATGCGCCGAGGAGTAGATACCCGGCGCGGTCGTTCCGTCGTGACATCCCAGGCACAGCAGCGACCACCCGTTCAACTCCACCGCGATCCCCTGGTACGGGCGCAAGGGTTGGGTGGCCTTCGCGCGGCGATCAAGTCGCGGGGGTGGCGCGGCGTCGAGGTGCGGAGTGTGGCAAGGTGAGCAGAGGTCGCCACCGTTCTTGTCGTCCTGCGTGAAGTCATGCTTGCTCCCGATCAGCCCGCTGAGAAATCGCTCGCGCGCCGCGGTCTCCGCGGCATCGTCAGCGGCGGCGCGCGTTGCTTGTGGCTCGTCGGACGGCAACGTCTGGGCCGGCTGGGTGGTGGCGGCCTGCGTCTGACCGTCCGGGGCCGGCTGCTCAGTGCCTTTTTCGACGGTTTGAGCCGAGAGCAAACTGCCGGCCACGATTGCGGCGAAAAGCCCGACTGCCAATGAGCGCGGCAGTCGATCCGGCCACCGGTCATTCATGGACGTGCTCCTGTATTCGTCTACAGTGAATGATACTGTCGGGACCATAACCGCGCGACAGGTGTTTCGCAACGTCGCGGTCTCGAGAAACTGGACGATCGGCGCGATGCCCCTTAGACTAATGCCAGAGGTGTCCCGGTCGCGGTCTACGGGTGCCTTTTGGCCAATCACATGATGCGAAACTCGATCCGAGCCAGCAGCGTCCTTGGCACGGTTTGCCTGCTTCCGTTGGCCGCAGCCGCGGATGCGCCAACTACGCAGCCGGACCGACCCGATGCGAGTGACGCCCAAGCAGAGACGCCGAAAACCAGCGGTCCCAAGTCGCTGTTCGACTTTCAGGACCTCACGTTCGAGCTCGGCTTCGAGGGACGGGCGGACCGGCGCCGGGTCCGTTTCGACACCAACGAGTGGTTCTCGCGCCGGTACCGGCAAACAAACCGCGCCTACGGTTTCGAGGAAACGCTGGGTGTACGCAGCGAAGGATCGTTCGTCAATGAACGACTGCTGCAGTTCGACCTGGCGGCCCGCTGGGGGCTCACGCAGGAGCGGTTCTCCGAGACCGGCCCCGGCCCCGATCTGCGCGAGGACCCGCACGGTGACCTGCTGGAATATGACTTGAACTTCACGCTGCTGCCGCGCGGAGTGGTTTCCGCCAATGCCTACGCGACCCGGCTGGACAGTCGCATCCCGCGAGCATTTCAGCCTAGTCTGGACCGGACCCTGGAGAAGTACGGGGCCGGCTTGTTCGTCAATCACCGCGTCTTCCCCATGCGGTTCACCTTCGAGCACGTCTGGGACGAGCTGACGAGCCGAACGCGCAATCTGATCGACGACGAGCAGCGCGGTGGCGACACCTTCCGTTACGAGGGCACTTGGCAAATCAGTGACCGGCACTCGTTGCGACTGGAGTATCAGTACGACGACCGGCGCGAACAGTATTCGGGCGGCGACACGCGCTTCGACACGACCCGGAACTACCTCACGCTCAACCATATCTTGCGTTTCGGGCGCGACGGGCGAAGCTCACTGGAGACGCTGGCCCGCTTTCAAGATGAAACCGGTGACTTGGCGCGCGACACCGTCGAGGCGTCCACCCGGCTGCGGCTGCAGCACGGCGATTCGCTCTCGACCAACTACGCCGCCCAATTCCTGCGCGAGTCGTTTCAGGAGCTGACCACGCGAACGCCGCGCGGCGAGGCCGGAGTGACGCATCAACTCGGCGAAACGCTGGTCAGCTCGCTGCAACTGTACGGGTTGCGGCAAAGCGCGGACGAGAGCGCGGACTTTAGCGAATCGGGTGGGATCGCGAATGTGTCCTTCAGTCGCGACAATCCGCTGGGGCGCTTCTCGGCCAACCTGTCATACAACCATGTGGCCACGGATACCGATGACGGCGCGCAGCGCGGCATCGTAATCGCGGAATCTGTGACCTTCCGCGACCCGTTGCCGGCGTATCTGGCGAAGAACGACATCGATCTATTCAGTCTGGTCGTGACGGACGTCAATCGTACGCGGACGTACCTGCCGGGTCGGGACTTTCTCGCGATACCGCTCGGCCGCTACATGGCGCTGCGACGCGTGCCGACCGGGCAGATCGCCGACCGTCAAACGGTTCTGGTGAGCTACACGTACCGCGTGTCCCGGGACTATGACATCAGTCGCGACCGGATCGATTTGCGGGTCCAGCAGGACTTCAAGTTCGGACTCACGCCGTATTACGCCGCCTCGGTCCAGGACGAAGACATTGATGAGCCGCGGTACCTGCGCTTCCGGGCCCGGAATGTGAATCGGCATCGGGTCGGCGCTACGTACCGGCAGAAACTGTGGTCCGCCGGCCTCGAGTATGAATTCCACGACGATACGATCGATCCGTACCAGGCGATGCATTTCAACGGCGACGTCGTACTGTGGCAGAATGCCCAACACCAGCTCGACGGCAAAGCCACGCTCTCGCGGTTCTGGTTCGACGGGTCTGACGGCCTCGCGCCGCGCGACACGACGCTGCTCGACTTGGGTGCGTCGTATCGCTACTCGCTAGCACAAGGTCTTGAGGTCAACGCCGGGGCCATGTACCGGTACGAGGACGATTCGTTGTACGGGATCACGCGCGGGGTGGATCTGACGGGGGCGCTGGAGTGGAAGCTGGGCTATTTCTCCCTGCGGTTCGAAGCTGAATACGATGTGCTGGATCTGCCGGACTCGAGTGACGACGGCCTGGCGGTCTGGCTCAAGCTCAAGCGTGAAATCCCGCTGATCGCGAGGAACACCAGGTGATCGCGGCTCGAGCCACCCTGATGCTGGTGACCGTGGCGACGGTCGGCGGCTGTCGCAGCACGCCGGTAGTGATCTTTCCCGAGATTTCGCCGCCGATCGTGTGGCCCAAACCGCCCGATCGGCCACGGATTCGCTATGTCGGGGAGTTGCGGGGCGAGGCGAGCCTGGGCGCGAAGCCGAGCGGTTGGGACGCGTTGCGGGCGGCAATTGCCGGACCGCGCCCGTTGGGAATATTTTCGCGGCCGGCTGCGGTGGCAGTGGCCGGCGAGCGCGTGTTTGTTGCCGACACGGGCTTGGCCTTGGTACACGTGCTGGATTTGGCTAACCGCCGCTACCTGGTGATTTCGGGCTCGCCGACCGATCCGCTCCGAGTCCCAATTGACCTCACAATCGCGGACGGAGATCAGCTCGTCGTCGTCGATCGCGGGCGCGCCGCCATCGACGTGTTCGATCTTGACGGTACGTGGCGAGCCACCAAACGCTGGCCCGAACTCTCGGCCCCGGTGGCGGCGACGTGGGATCAGACGCGGCAGGTGCTCTGGCTGCTCGATGTAGCGGCCCACGCATGTTTCGCGTGCGAGGGATTGCAGCAATTGGGGCAGCGAATGGGAGAGCGCGGCGGCGCGCCCGGACAGTTCAACTTTCCGGCCGCCGTGACTGCGCATCCGACGGTCGGCCTGGTTGTCGCCGATGCGATGAACTTCCGCGTGCAGGTATTCGATGGCGCGGGTCGGCCGACGGTCGTGTTCGGGCAGAAGGGGGATGCCGCGGGTGACTTTGCACGGCCGCGCGACGTGGCCGTCGATTCCGAGGGGCACATTTATGTGCTCGACAACCAGTTCGAAAACGTGCAGATCTTCGATCGTGACGGGCATTTGTTGATGGCCCTCGGGCAAGCGGGGCAGGGTCCGGGGCAGTTTTCGCTGCCTTCCGGGATCACGATCGATGATCAGGACCGCATCTGGATCGCGGATAGCCAAAACCGTCGCGTCCAGGTGTTCCAATACTTGCCGGAGGACGCGTCATGGTAGCGCTAGTGATGGTCCTGTTGTGCCTGTTATTGGGGCTGCCTTCGGCTTTGGCCGACGAGCGCGTCGTTAATTCGAAGCATGATTTGTCAACATTCGGGCCCGGGCCGATCCGTGCTATCGACGAAAGCCGCGTCTGCATCTTCTGCCACGTGCCGCACAACGCCTCTCCGGTGGCGCCGCTGTGGAATCGGCACAATCCGACCACGCACTACCGCATTTACGGCAGCAGAACCACGGACGCCCGCATCGACCAGCCGGGTGCCGCCAGCAAGCTGTGCCTGAGCTGTCACGACGGGAGCATTGCACTCGGGCTGACGCTGCACCGGCCGCCCACCGATCCGATCCTGATGACGCACCCGTACATTCCCTCGGGCCCCGCCAATCTCACGAACGACCTCTCCGACGACCACCCGATCGGTCTGCGGTACGACCGGGCCCTCTCGAACCGCGATCCGCAGATCAGGCCGCCGGAGCTGGTTGACCATCGGATCAAGCTCGGTAGGCGCGGCGAGCTGGAGTGCGCTGCGTGCCACGATCCGCACAACAACGAGCTCGGCAACTTCCTGCGGATCACCGAGCGCCAAGGCGCGTTGTGCATTACCTGCCATGCGATGGACGGCTGGCGGCGCAGTTCCCATGGGCTAAGCCCGCGCAGCGTGCCAGTGACGGCCACCAATGGCGAAGCACTCCCCTATCGCTCGATGGCGGACAACGCCTGTCGGTCCTGTCACCTTCCGCACAGTGCCCCGCGGCGCGACCAGCTACTGTACGATCGACCCTCGCAGCTCTGCCTCAATTGTCACGACGGCATCGGGGGTCGGGACATCCTCCGCGTCATCAACCAGCGCTCGGGGCACCGGATCAATCGGCTATTCGAGCACCCCCGTCCGCCCGAGCGCCGCCTACGCCTCTCGCGAACCGTCGAATGCACCGACTGCCACAACCCCCACGCAGTGGCAGCGAACGTGTTGCGAGGCCCGTTGCCCGTGGCTGGTCAGGGCACGCTGACTCCACCGGCGATGCGAAAGGTGCCCGGCGTCACGCTGGCCGGGTTCCCGGTTCCCGAAGCGCGGCTCTATTACGAGGTCTGCTTCCGCTGTCACGCCGACCAGCCGGTGATTGTGCCCGACCGAATCGTCCGACAGCGGGATTCGGGCGGCAATGTCCGCCGGCAGTTCCTCCCGACCGCGGCGTCAGCCCATCCCGTGGCGTTTGCCAGCCGGCGTACCGGCGAGGTCCCCAGCCTCCTGCCGCAGTACCGCACGCGCCTGCTCATCAGTTGTCAGGATTGCCACAACGATCCGGATGCGATCGGCGTCGGCGGCACGCAAGTCAACGGTCCGCACGGCTCCCGCTTTGACTACCTCCTCGCGGCGCGCTATGAGACGCGCGACTTCACCAGCGAGTCGCCACAAGCCTATGCCCTCTGCTATCGCTGCCACGACCGCAACTCGATCCTCGCCAACGAGAGCTTCCCCTATCACCAGACCCACGTAGTCCGCGGGCGTTCACCATGCAGCGCCTGTCACGCCCCGCACGGCGTCAGCGGCGGCTCCGCGCAGAACGCTCACCTGATCAACTTCGACATCTCGATCGTCGGCGGCGAACGTTTCTACGTCGATACCGGCCGTTTCCGGGGCTCATGTACGCTGACCTGCCACGGCGTGCGGCACGTGAACTTCACATACGAACCGTGACGTCTCCCTGACGGCGTCCGCCGGGCCGAAAAGAGTGTTATTACTCCGAGCGGGAAATGTTGAACGTTGTCATTCCGAGCGCAGCGAGGAATCTGCCTGAGAAGGCGGCAAGATGCTTCGCGGAGCCTGTCCTGAGCCCCGTCGAAGGGCTCAGCATGACGTTCAACCATTTCTCCTCCCGTTAGTATGTCCCGCTTTCATCTGGCTGGAGCTTCAGACGGGCGCTCGGGCGTCGCGTCGCCGATTTCGTGCGGCCCTACGGGCAGCCCTCGCCCCAATGGGCCAGCAAGATGCCCAGGTCGGCGTGGTCAGTGTCACCGTCGTTGTCGCAGTCGCCGGGGCAATCGCCGCCGACACAGCCCCAGTCGGCCAACAGGATGCCCAGGTCGGCCTGATCGACACAGCCGTCGCCGTTGAGGTCACCGGGGCAGGCGGGGACGCCGTCGAGGAACAGCACCCACACCGCGCCGCGATTGACGCCGCCGTCGTCATCGCCGCGTGCCCCCACGGCCAGTTCGCCCACGCCGTCGCCGTCGAGATCGCTCAGCGAGGCCGTCGAGGTGCCGAACCAATCGTTATCACCCAGGATGCCGGTGAAGCCGCCTTCGGTGGCGCTGATCTTCTGGTGGGACTTGACCGTCCCGTCGGGGTTGAGGAACAGCACCCACACCGCACCGCGTTGGGCGCCCCCGTCGTCGTCGCCGGCTGCCCCGACGGCCACGTCGCCGACGCCGTCGCCGTCGAGATCGCCCAGCGAGGGCACCGAATATCCGAACCAATCGTCCCTATCCAGGATACCGGCGAAGCCGCCTTGGGTATCACTGATCTTCTGGTGCGATTTGACCGTGCCGTCGGTGTTGAGGAACAGCACCCACACCGCACCATGCATGTTCCCCCCGTCGTCATCCCCGACTGCCCCGACGGCCAGGTCGCCCACGCCGTCCCCGTCGAGATCACCCAGTGAGCCTACCGACCAGCCGAAATAATCCCAATCGTCCATGATCCCGGTGAAGCCGCCTTGAGTGTCGCTGATCTTCTGATGCGACTTGACCGTCCCGTCCGTGTTGAGGAACAGCACCCACACCGCACCGCGGCCGCTGCCCCCGTCGGTATCCTCAAATGCGGCGACAGCCAAATCGCCCACGCCGTCGCCGTCGTGATCACCCATTGAGGCCACCGCGCTGCCGAACCTATCCCCATTATCCAGGATGCCGGTGAAGCCGCCTTGGGTGTCGCTGATCTTCTGGTGCGACTTGACCGTGCCGTCGGTGTTTAGAAACAGCACCCATACCGCACCACGGAACGAGCCCCCGTCGTTATCCTGTACGTTCCCCACGGCCAGGTCTGCCACGCCATCACCGTCGAGATCGCCCAGCGGGGCCAGCGAGTAGCCGAAGTTGCCATGATCATCCAGGATCCCGGTGAAGCCGCCTTCGGTAGCGCTAATCTTCTGGTGCGACTTGACCGTGCCGTCGGCGTTGAGGAACAGCACCCACACCGCACCGTAGCCGCCGTACGCCCCCCCGTCGTCATCTTCGGATGCCCCCACGGCCAGGTCGCCCACGCCGTCGCCGTCGAGATCACCCAGCGAGGCCACCGAGTAGCCGAAGAAATCGACATCATCCAGGATGCCGGTGAAGCCGCCTTCGGTGTCGCTGATCTTCTGGTGCGAGAGTACCCAGCCGGGCTGGGCCGCGGCCGGTTGGGCCGCGGTCAGTAGCAGCGCGGCGGTCAGCGCTGTGGGTAGAGCAAAGATGGTCTTTGCTGTCGCCCAAATCGGGTGAGAATTACATCGTGCGTTCATTGCATTGCTCCTTTCGTCTGTGTTGGGCGCCGTCCGCCGCGAGCAGCCCCGCGAGCACGCCTCCGCATGCCAGTGTGACGATTGACCTGCTCATCGAAGTTGCTCCTTCAGCGAAGTGCTACATCCGGTCTCAGCCCGCATCCGGGCGGCGTCCGTCGTCTCGCCGCTGAGGCGGTGTGCTCGGAAATCCGCCGAGGTGAATTGCAGCGTGTCATGCAGCACCCTTCGTGGCCCAGCGTCACGTGTGCGCCAGTGTAACGCGCGTGTGCGCTTCGGTACAAGGGGATTCACCGTCGTGCGCCGGGCGCCAACTGCTAAGGCCTTGTCCTTAAAGGGGTTAGGCCGGGCAGTCAGCGAGCGGCGCGGCACCGTGGACCCGGGGACCAGCTTGGCCGCTGATGGCAGCGGACCATTCGCGGAGGGCGGCGGATCACCCACTGAGGGCAGCGGACCGTCCACTGAGGGCAGCGGACCGTCCACTGATGGCAGCGGACCGCCCACTGATGGCAGCGGACCGCCCACTGATGGCAGCGGATCACCCACTGAGGCCAGCGGATCACCCACTGAGGGCAGCGGATCATCCGCTGAGGGCGGCGGACCGTCCACTGAACGCGGAGACCGGCCGCTGCGTGCCCCGCCGCTACGTCCCGCAGCCCCAATCGGCCAGCAGGATGCCGAGGTCGGCCTGATCGATGTCGCTGTCGCTGTCGATATCGGCGGGGCACTCTTCCCTGTAGGACAAGTTATCGATGCCCACGCTCGCGTTGCCGGCTGCTGTTTCGGGTTGGCGCGTTGGCGGATACGATGTTCCTGACGCGGTGCCGATAAAGACCAGCGGCAGAATGTCGGTGGAGCAATAATGCCGGAATTGAGTTACCGCACTGCCGGTGAATCGCACGGGAAGGCCCTGACCGTGCTGGTGGAAGGGCTGCCGGCCGGGCTGGCCATTGATATCGAGCTGATCAACGGGGAGCTACGCCGGCGGCAGGGGGGCTATGGCCGTGGCGGGCGAATGACGATCGAGAAGGATGAGGCGAGCGTGCTCAGCGGGTTGCGGCGAGGGGTCACAATCGGCTCGCCGCTCGTCCTGCAAATCCCGAATCGGGACCACCGGATCGACGAGGCGCCGGAGATCAATCGGCCGCGGCCGGGTCATGCCGACCTGGCCGGTAGCCTGAAATGGCTGACCAGCGACTGCCGCAACGCGCTCGAACGTGCGTCAGCCCGCGAGACGGCCGCCCGCGTTGCGGCGGGGGCGCTGGCCAAGAGTCTGCTGCGCGAGTTCGACGTGCAGTGCGTCGGGTTTGTGGTCGAGCTCGGCGGCATCCGTGCCAACGTGGCGGACGACGCCTCCGCCGATCAGCTTATTGCCGCCCGTGATGCGAACGAGCTGTATACGCCGGACGCCTCCGTCGTCCAGGCCATGATCGCGGCCATCCGGGAAGCCGAGCAAGCGGGGGACACGCTGGGCGGGGTCGTCGAGGTACGCGCGTACGAACTACCGCCTGGGCTGGGGACGTGTGCGGCATGGCAGGACAAGCTGGACGGTCGGCTGATGCAGGCGGTGGGTTCGATCCAGGCGATCAAGGGAGTGGAGGTCGGGCTGGGGTTTGAGGCCGCACGCCGACCGGGCAGCCAGGTGCACGACGCCATGTACTTCGACCCCGCGCAGCGGGACCGGCCGAGCTTCGGGTTCATGCGGAAGACGAACAATGCCGGCGGGCTGGAAGGCGGGATGACCAATGGGCAAACCCTGATCCTCCGCGGGGCGATGAAACCGATCAGCACGCTGAGGCAGGGGATGGACAGCGTCAATATCGAGACGCTGCAAGCCGAGCGCAGCGACTACGAGCGTAGCGACGTGTGTGCCGTCCCCGCGGCTAGCGTGGTGGTTGAGAACATCGTCGCCTTCGAGCTGACCCGCGCGTGGTTGGGCAAGTTCAGCGGCGATACGTTGCGGGAGGTCCGAGCAGCGTACGATTTCTACGCCGCGGCGGTGCGATCCCTCCCCGCAGCGCAGCCCGAATGAAGACGCCCGCCTTCGTCGCCACGGCTCGGCACCGTGGCCGGCCAGCCGAACCAGGCGCGGAGAGGGAGCGGGCAGCTTTCACTACCCGCCCCTGCCTCAAACCTCTCCTCTCTGAGTACTTGTTGCCCCGTCGCTAACGGCGCCGCAGCAGGCTCAGGGCACCCAGGCCGAGCAAGGCCAGCGCGCTCGGCTCAGGGACGACGTAGATCGTCGCGTGATCGGGCGCCGTGACGAACATATCGTCGAGCCAGACGGTATCGCCGGGAAGCGAGTAGGTTCGGCATTCGATCACGATACCGGTATGGCCTTCCGCCACCGTCCAAGACCAGGTGGTCTGGTCCCAACCCTCGCCCAGACCGTAGTCTTCGTTGCCGCCCGCGCTGCCCGCGTAGCCGTTAATGTCATTCGGGTCGTCATTCCAATGGGCCCAGATGCGGCAGGACGGGGAGGCGTCCGGCGTGTCGTCATAGCGCCAGAAGCCCGCTTCGACCTCATCGCCGTCCATGAGACCGACGACCCAGGCGATATAGGCCTGCGGCGTCCCGCTGGGGGAGTTATCCTCCAGCCTCAAGCTGCGGAGTCCCCCATAAACGGGATCCGGTTCACCAACGTTCGTCGCAATGATCGGGGGATCGCCAGCGCCGTACATACCCAAGACGGTGCCGACGCCGTCCTCCCAGCCGTAGTTGGCGGTCTCCGCGTAGGCTGGAAGCGCGCATACCAGCCCGACTATGGCCACGAAACATCCGAACTTCTTCATCTTTGAATCCTCCTCCAAAAGAAAGAACCTTCCGCGAAGCATACTTTCGAGAGTTCACTCTCACTTCCGTGGATAGCGGTACCGCCGGGAACAGACGCGGCTGATACCGAAAAGACAGACGTGCCGCCGTAGTCCTCTCCCAACCTGCATCCGATCCCCGCCGCCGGAGGACGTGTTGAACGTCACGACCTCCGCCTGCTTCTTCCACTAGCCCCGTTTTATACCGGCAACGTTCCCGCGCGCCAAGTCTCAGGACCGCTGAGAGCTCGTTATATCGACGGCAGGTGCGGGAGTGTCGGGAGCCCGGGCCGATTGCGGATCTTGGATTGGAGATTGCCCGCCGCGGTCGAGAACCCCGTGCGGAGGTCCGACATCCGAGATCCAGAATCGGTATAACGCCGCACCCGTCGCTGGCGCTTCGGGCTCAGAGCGGCGGGGCGTCAGGTCGCGTCGGCTCGGGCGGCGGAGGTCGTAAGCTCTTGTGCGTGCGCTTCATCTGCCAGTGCGGCGCGGCGGTCGGCACGCCAGAGCCGCCGGAACAGCACATGGGCGGTGAGGGCCAGCCCGGCGGCGACCACGAACGCTCCCCAGCCCAAGGCCGCGTGCACGGCCCAGCCGAAAAAGGGCATCAGCAGCCCGCGCAGGCCGGTCAGCGCCACGTGGATGCTCATGTACAGGTCCGCCTGGTGTTCGCCCGCAAAATGCAGGTGCCCCAGGTGCCAGGCGATGGCACCGCCCCCGCGTGAGATCCCGTTGAAGACGCGGCCGCAGACAAGCAGTGGGATGGCGATGGCGAGGGCGGAGCTGCTGGCGGTTCCGATAATCAACAGCGCCGCCGTCACGCAAACATAGGAACCGACCCAGCAGGCACTGTTATAGACCCGGAAGCGCAGCACCCCGACGCGGTCGAAAAACCGGGCCCAGAAGCGGATCGCCACCAGCAGCACCACGATGGGGATCTGGTACATCAGCAGGTTGGGCACGAAATACTGCTTAACGAACAACTGCTTGGTCAGCACGTTGATCAGCAGCGGATCAACCATGAAATTCGCCGACCCGAGCAGGAACTGGGCGAACATGTAGCTGGCAAACGCCTTATCCTGCCCCAGGATCGCACCGGCCTCCTTCAATCCGCTCCACAGACCGGGGCGGTTGTTTTCGCCCGTGGGGCTCACCCGGGCCAGGTGCTCCTGAAGGCGCCGCAGTTCGCGGGTCTCCCCGCGGATGCGAAGCCGTCGTAGCGGCCACAGCGAGAGCAGACCGATCAGCGCAACGCCGGGGTAGACCAGGCGGTAGTACCGGGCCTCGTGATCGAAGAGCAGGCCGAGTGCCGCGCCGGTCATCAGGGCCATGGTGAACTGCAGCGTCTGTAGCCGGCCGGCAATCCGGGCCCGATGCGACTGCGGATAGTTGACCTTCCACAAGCCGGTTCGCAGCGTGATCAGCCCGGACATGAAGAAATGCGTCGCGGCAAGCTGAGCGGCAAAGCACCACCCGCCCCATTCCCACTCGCTCGAAGTGAGGGTGATCGAGAAGATGCATGCCGCCGCGCAGCCCGCCATGAACAGGAACGTCGGCAGTCGGCGGCGTCCGCGGATCATCACGCCCCAGAACAGGTTCAGCACGTTGGTCAGCAGGGGAATGGCCCAGACCACGGTGGTCAGCAGCTCGGACCCATTGAACGTGTTGGAGACGACGATGCTGGCGATGTTGCCCTCGATGCCCCCGACCACGATCGCCCACAGCAGCATGTGGCGCAGCTCGCACCAGTAGTTCGGCCGCGCCATCAGCGGCAGGTCGTCAGCCCGTAGGAAATCGAGAATCGTGCGCATGGGTTCCCTAGAAGGCGGGCATCATAACGCGTCTGGCCGAGGCTCGGGAATCGCTCGGGCCCGAGGCCGGTCTGGGGTCGGTGGCGGCCGGCCGCATTTTGTCCGGATAGGCTTTGACACCTCGTACCGCTGCCGCGACAATACCAGCCGTAGACACTTGCGAAGCGATGCTCCGCGGTCCGGCTTGAGGACAGACGCAGATGATTGCAGACGCAGTGCTGGCGTTCACGCCCTTCGATCCGTGGCACATGCTCGTTTTGGGCTTGGTGGCGCTGTTGTTGTTCGGCAAACGCCTGCCGGACGTGGGCCGGTCGCTGGGCAAGGGGATCATGGAGTTCAAGAAGGGCTTGCACGACGTGCAGGACGAGCTGAGCCGGGAAGGTCCCGAGCAGGAACCGCCCAAGCGTAAGCTTCGTCCACCTCCAGACGAGGAGCCGGACGAGGAGCTTGACGAGGAGAAGGAAAAGGAGGAGTCCCGGCCACGCTACCGCGAGACCGAACGGGCCGATTCGTCAAACACGGGGGAGTAGGGGGCCGCTTCGCGGGGGTCACTGTCTGAGTCCTGGGGGGCTGTCGGACCGAGCCCGTGCGGCCCTGTGCGCGCCCGCCCCAGAGTCGTTTGCCCGTTCGCGGTCGGCTACCGACGACCGCGTCGGGCGCGAGCCGTGCCGAGCTTCAGGCAGCACAAGCCGAGCAGCATGAACGGTAGCACGGTCAGCATTCCGGGGCCGCAGAATCCGAGCGACGGGATCACTGCCGCCGGCGGCTCTTCAGTTGGCTCCGTGGGCTCGGTGCTGCCGTCGTCGCTCGGTTCCTCGTCAGCAGGCTGGTCGCCATCCGCGTCGGCGCCATCCGCGGGTGGCTCTTTGGCTTCGTCGTCGGGAGCACTCGGCGGCGCGCTGGGTTGGACCTTATCGCAAGCGTCGCCGATCCCGTCGCCGTCGGCATCGACCTGGTCGGGATTGTACTCATCGGGGCAGTTGTCGCATTCGTCACCGGCCCCGTCGCCGTCGGTATCCACCTGGTCGGGGTTGTCGGTGAACAGGCAGTTGTCGCAGACGTTTCCGATGCCGTCGCCGTCGTCGTCGGCCTGGTCGCGGTTAACCATGTTCGGGCAGTTGTCACACAGGTCGCCGGTGCCGTCGCCGTCGGTGTCCTTCTGCTCGGGGTTGAAGACGTCCGGGCAGTTTTCGCAGTCGTCTCCGACTCCGTCGCCGTCGGCGTCGGCCTGGTCGGGGTTGTGCTCCTCGGGGCAGTTGTCGCAGTCGTCGCCGGTGCCGTCCCCGTCCTGGTCGACCTGTTCGAGGTTAGCGCTGTAGGGGCAGTTGTCGCACAGGTTGCCGAGCCCGTCGCCGTCGTTGTCGGCCTGGTCGGGGTTGGAGATGTCGGGGCAGTTGTCGCAGGCGTCGGGCGCGCCGTCCTGGTCCTGGTCCAGGTCGTCGGGGAAGTCGGGGCACAGATCGCAGTGGTCGCCGCTGCCGTCGCCGTCGCTGTCGGTCTGGCTGGGGTTATGGTCGTCCGGACAGTTGTCGCAGCCGTCGATGAAGCCGTCGCCGTCGCTGTCGGGGTCGCAC
>Ga0307379_10001865_pt1 | contig 32109 bp, 27 predicted proteins | sample UN2MG_FD_202237 | JGI IMG/M metagenome (GOLD analysis project Ga0307379, IMG submission 202237) | Soil microbial communities from Risofladan, Vaasa, Finland - UN-2 | ecosystem: Environmental > Terrestrial > Soil > Coastal area > Acid sulfate soil | place: Finland: Risofladan, Vaasa | collected...
CGCGCCCGCGCTCCTGAAGTTCTTCACCGAGGAATTCGCCGGCGTCCTCGTCACCGACTTCTGGGCGGCCTACAACGTCGTCGCCGCGGCGGCCCGCCAGGCGTGCCTCGTCCACCTGTTGCGCGAACTGGAAAAGGTCGACGCCCTGAACCCCTCGGAAACTTGGGCGGCGTTCCGCAAGAAGCTCAAGCGCCTCCTCGGCGACGCCATCCGCCTGGGGGCCCAACGCGAGACGCTTCCCAAGGAGACCTTCGCGTCGCGTCGCGCGCTCCTCGACACCCGGCGCGACGAGCTCCTGGCGACCCCGTGGGCCAACGCCCACGCGAAGCGCCTCCTGAAGCGCCTGCGGCGGTATCGGAACGCCTTGTTCACCTTCCTGGATCATCCCGGCGTCCCTTCGGACAACAACCATGCGGAGCGCGAGATACGGCCTGCGGTCATCATCCGCAAGAACTCGTTGTGCAACCGCAGCGACAATGGAGCCACGGCGCAAGCGACCCTCATGTCCGTCTACCGGACGCTCAAGCTGCGGGGCCTCGACCCACTCGAAACCATTGTGAGCGCCCTCAAGCACTACGTTCGCACAGGCTCCTTACCACCTCTGCCCGGTTCGAGGACTTCAGATAGCTGAAGTCTTACCTTTGCGATAATGCCAGAGACCCCGAGCCGCTTCAACACCGACCAGCGCACGGCACGGCCACCCGCCAGAACTGTCAGCCTGGCCATGGACCTGCTCGTCAACTCGGCTGACCGGCGATGATGGCCGTGCCCTGTCTCCCTTGCACCCTATAGCGTTCGTGATAGGGCGCAGGGGGAGCGGCAGGAGCCGGAACTCGTGGCCTGGGGTGAGCGTCAATGCGTGGTGCGTTGAATATGAAGTGGCTTTGGGGCCTCGCGGAGGACAGGAGCCGTCTAAGCCCGGTGACCGAGATGATTCGGGGGGGCGCTGGCGTCGGGCGCCGTGGCGCCCCTGGCGCTGGAGCAGAAGGCGGGATTGGTGGACCACCAGTCCATGCCCATCTCCTTCGCCTTGTCCACCGAGGCGATGAGGAGGCGGATCTGGATGGTGAGGAGCTCGATGTCCACGAGCTTGATCTTGATGTCGCCGGCGATGACGACGCCCTTGTCGAGGACGCGCTCGAGGATGTCGGCCAGGGTGGAGGTTTCGACGCCGTGAGGCACCGTGGATTGCTGGATGCTCATTGCCGGTTCCGATCAGAGGAGTCTGCCGAGGGGGCCGAGGTCAATGTTCAGGTCTTCGTCACGCAGGCCGAAGTGCTGCTTCAGACTCTGCATCTGGTCAGCGAGTTGCTGGAAGGTGGTGCCGAGGCGTTCGATCTCGGCCTCGGTGAGCGAGCCGGCCTCGATGCGGCGGAGGGCCTGGCGCTCGAGGAGCTCGCGCAGCAGCTCGACGAGGGTGAGGACGAGGCGCCCGAGGCCGTTCTTCACATCGTCGGGATTCAAGGCAATGCGGGGCGCGGGCGGGGTCAGAGGGGTCACATCTTCATTTGGCACATCGCGGCCATGTGCGAAATGAAGAGGCGACCCCACCGCGGCAGCCTGGGCGAAGTCAGGGAGGGCGAGGGACTCGACTCGTGGTTGGGCGCTGGATGTCACGCTCTGCCCTCCGTGCGGGCGCCCAGGTAGAGCGGCGCTGTGGTCTTCATCTGGCGCGCGGTCTCGACCGACGTGAGGACCAGTTGGAGGCCGAGGTAGATGAGGTCAACGTCGGCCACGGAGATGACGACCTCGCCGAGGACGACGACGCCCTTGTTGAGGACGCGGTCGAGGGTTTCGCAGAGGGAGAGATGGTCCTCGGGGCTGGCTGGGACGCCCGCCCGACAGTTCTCAGCTCTCACTGAGCAACAGCCTTTCGTAAAGGCTCCGGGCCTGATGGCGTTCCCCTGCCTCGTCATACCCTTCCGCGGTCTGCACCAGGCGGTCGAATGCCTGGGCGGCCTGGTCGGTGCCCGCGTGGGCTTCGACCAGGGTGAAGTAGAGCTCGATGGACTGGTGGAGCTTTCCGTGCGCGCGAAGCGTGTCGGCCATCTCCAGGAGGCGGCCGAGGACTCGGCTGCCCCCCTGTTCGGTGGGCTCGGGCGGGCCTGCCGGCACGGGGCCGGGGGCCGCCGTCGCCGGGGCGCTGGTCGTGAGGTCGAGGGTCTCGCTCATGGGTTCCTCCTTCCTGGTGGACGGGTTCGCAACGAACGCTGGGGCGGTCTGCGGTGGGGCCGCGTGGCCCTGCTGTGTTGCTCGATGAGCCACTGGCGGCGCTCGCAGCGCGAGGCCAGCTTGCCTTCCTCACAGCAGAGCCGACCCCGGTCGAAGCGCGCCAGCGGCGCGCCGGTGGAGTTCCTGCAGGCGCGGAAGCTCCTGGTGTGAGGCATGGTGCGCACGTGCGCGGAGCCCTTCGGCGGCAGCGCGGGCACGCCGCTGGGCCGCGCCGGGCTCCGTGGCGTGGCGTAGTGGCTGTTGACCATGTCGGGTCCTCCTGATGGGGGTCACATCTTCATTTCGCACTTGGCGGCTAAGTGCCAAATGAAGATGTGACCCCACGGCCCGGCCGCTCAGGGAGCCGGTGGGGCCTCGTCCTCCTCGCCGCCGCGTCCGAACGCCTCCAATGTGTCGAGGCGGTCGAGGAGTTCGCTCTCGTGCGCATCGAAGTCCGCCTCGGTGATCTTCCCGCCTTCCAGCGCGAGGTAGAGGTCGCGCAACTGGTCGCGAATCGCCTGAGCCTGGTCCACGGACTCCTGCCGAACCGCGTTGTGAATCTCGCGGAAGATGGCGAGCAGGCCGCGGCCAGGGAACGTGAGGAGGTCGTCTACAAGGAGCATGGGCAGCTAGTCCTGGACCTGGAACGCGCCGGTGACAAAGTTGTAGGGGGGCCAGGGGCCGCTGTAGTCGAAGGAGTAGTTGTTGTCGAACAGGCGTGCGGCCTCGAAGATGCCTGCCTCGAACTCGCTCTGGGCATCGCGGGGCACGAGGCAGGCGAGGTTCATCACCTCGCGCTCGTCGCGCGGGTCGTTGGCCTTGATGTCGGCGCACAACGGCCCGAGGGCGAGGGCGACCGTGTCGCGGTGCCTGGCGCGCTCCTCGCCGAGCGCGCGGTCGAAGGCCCGCCCGAGCTCGATCTTGTCGGCCTGCGACGGCTCGCGCCCGCCGCGGTATAGCTCGTCCCGGAGCGCGCGCAGGCGATCGTTGATGGTGACGAAGTACTCGAAGATGTTCGGGACGCTCCACGTGACCTTGAGGCCCATCTCGGCCTTGCCGTCCACCCGTCGAAGCTGCTCGATGAACGCGGCCTGGTTGGCCTGGAGGATCCTGCGAACGTCGTCCGCGTCGCTGGCAATGGTTCCGAAGGATACAGGGAGCGGGGTTGCGTCCTCCATGAGCAGCCGGAGGACGGCCTGGTGGGCGGCGAGGACGCGGCGCTCGGGGCGGATTCTCTTGTTCGGCACGTCGGTGACGATAGCGGCCAATGGCCCTTCGACAATCGCATAGGTTGGGCCGCCGTTGAGGCCGAGACCGTCGTAGCTCTCGCGGACATGCTGGGTGCTGACAAAGGCGTACAGGTACTTCCCGCTGTCGCCGTTCGGCGGGCTCACGGCGCCCTGAGCTGGCCGAAGGGCGGGGGCTGCGGGGGGGGGCGGGGTCTGCGATTCGTTTGCGTTCATCCTGCGGTTCCTGTGCCAGTGCGGTGTCAGTATCGAATGCGCACGCCTTCTCGCGGTGGGGTGGAGGGTGCGGCGCCCGACAACGGGGATGCCGCCGCGGGGGGACGCGCGGCGGCGCGCGGCCGCTGGCCGACGACGTCGAGGAGGGCCGTCTTCTCCGCCTCGATCTCTTCGAACCGGGACTCGATGTTCCTGGCGCGGTGAAGGACGCTCTCCCGCTCGCGCCCTCGCCGCTCCTTCTCCATCTCGAGGACCGCGATGCGCAGGAAGGCCCTCGACGGGCTGGAGTCAGGGCCGACCTTTCCCGCGAGGGTTCTGATGTCCTGCACGCCGCGTCGGCTTCTCGCTGGCGACACGCTACAGCTCCTTCCTGACGGCCAAACGTTAGACGGGGCCGGCGCTCTGCGCGGCCCGGGCCGAGCAAACGCTCCGGATGACTTCCTCTACCCTCGGCGACATGACGGGCTGGCCATCGTGGGTGACCTTGGCCGTGTCCATGCCCAGGATGTCGTGGCAGATGGACCGGAAGACGGGGTTCTCCGCCTGGGCATGGATGCTCCGATAGGCGAGCACGCGCGCGAGGGCGATGCAGGTGCGGATCGTGGGGCGATGGCGGTTCGGCCCGAGGTCGCGGAGCGCGCGCACGATGTCCACGATCGCCTCGGCGTCGTCGCGGGACACGCCGGATTTCGCCCCGGTGATGCGCACCTCGCTCTCGCGGTCGAGGTGCTCGAGGCGGATGGTGATCAGGCGGTCCATCAGGGCGTCCTGGGTCTTGTGGGTTCCCGCATACTCCTCGGGGTTGGAGGTAAAGATGACGCGGAACTGCGGGTGAACCGCGAGGTAGCCGCGTCCCGAGGAGCGCAGCTTCGGCAGGTTCAGGATCCGCTCGGAGAGGATGCTCAACAGCGCGTTGTTCGCCTCGGGGCGCGAGCGGTTGAACTCGTCGTAGATCAGCGTGTAGCCGTCCCGGCACGCCGTCGTCAGGCGGTTGTCCACCCACAGGGTCTTCATCTCCTCGTGGGTCTTGAGGACCGAGTGGATGAAGTTGTCAACGACGCGGGACCGGTGGTAGCCGGTGTCGCGGCCGATCAGGTCGGAGCTGCCGAACTCGTCGTCGCCATGGACCAGGATGACGGGGCGCCCCAGGCTGGCGGCAATGTGCAGGGCGAGGGTCGTCTTCCCCGTCCCCGCCGGCCCGGCGAAGTGGACGGGGTAGCCGACCTGGAGGTAGCAGAGCGCCCGTTCGGCGATGGCCTGGACGTAGGGGGTGGCGACGAACTCCTCGCTGGGCTCCGGGACGATGCTGTCGTTGGCGATCGGAGTGGCAGCGACGGTGGCCGTTTCGCAGGGGATGGTCTCAGCGCTCACGGGACGTTGCCTCCTTGCTTCGCCCTGTCGTGGGGCGGTGGATCGGTCAGTGTGCCGCCGACTTCCTGCGTGCCTTACGCTTGGGCTTCGCCGCCGGCCCATCGGCGCGACGGGAGGGCGAAGCTCCTGCTGAGCCGAGGGCTTCGGGCACGCCGGGCGGCTCGGCCGGAGCCTCGCCCTCCCAGCCGGCCCCGAACCTCGCCTGGGCAAGCCGGTCCCAGAGCTGGGCGGCGGCCCGGAGATCCTCGGCGATGCGTTGCCGAGCCTGGCGGAAGCCGCTCAGGAGCGCGGTAACCTGCTCGTGCGTGGCCTGGTGGTTCCCCGAGAGCATGCCGTGGAGGCGCTCGGACATGGTCTGATGGGCGCGCTCGCAGCGGCCGAGGTAGCCCATCGTCTCGTTCACGAGCGTGGCGACGCGGCCATGGACGGCGGCGAGGGCCTGAGCCGTGCGGTCGTGCAGGGCCTCGGCCGATTCGGCTCGATCCGCCCGGGCGTCGCCCAGGAACTCGGCCATGCCGCTCTGGATGTGCTTCACCAGCCCTTGGATCTCGACAGCGAACTCGCGCGCCATCTCCTCGCGGGCCCGGCCGAGATCCTCGAAGAGGGTGTAGAGCTCGCCGGCCCGCGCTTCCTTGTGGCGGGCGAGAAACGCGTTGAGGTCGGACGCGCGTTGGCCCTGGGCGGCATCGAACTCGCCGAGGAGGGCGCCCACTTTGGCCGTCAGGGTGCCGGCGGCCTCGCGCAGCTCGCGGGTCAGGTCTTCGCCCGCCGCTCGGCGCTTGGCGCCGACCTCTTGGCGGCGGGTGCGGGCCTGGCCCAGGAGGCGCACGGTGTCCTCCCTCACGCCAGCAATGGCGGCGGCCCGGCCTCGCGCGGCGGTGAGAAGGCCATTGGTCAGGGCTTCCATCTGCTCGGTCATTACTCCCATCGGACGGTCTCCTCTGTCGAACGAAGCGTTCGGGTAGCTCGTTGGTGCGGAGGGGGTCACATCTTCATTTGGCACATGGCGGCCATGTGCCAAATGAAGATGTGACCCCGGCCCCCCGGCCGGTGAGGACCTTGCGGGTCCTCACCGGCATCGGGGAACTTGTCCCATCATGCGTCTCGACCGTCAGGCCGCCGGGGCGGCAGCCGTCGCGGTGAGACCGATGGCCTCGGCGTACTTCAGGTACGTCTCGACCGACGCGATCACGACGCGGGCCTCGATGGAGAGCAGCTCGATGCCGACGAGGGCCACCTTGACCCACGCATCGATCACGATGCCCTTGTCGAGGATGCGATCCACGACCTCCGCCAGGCTCGAGCTGTCCGTCGTCTTCTGCACCTGTGCCATTGTGTTCATCTCCTTTCAGGGTTGATGATGGCACCTTCGACACGCTGGGGAGGGCGACACGACAGGTCCGCGGCTCTGCCCGCCCGCCCCGCCCACATCCACCGGGGATTTCCAGGATTCCGACCCTCCCGACATATCGCTCGTCTTGCACGGTCATCCCTCCCAGGGGGAGTGCTCAGTGGTTTTCCGCTTCCCTAAGCGGTTGTTTCTTGCTATAGCAACAGGTGTGCCAGACCACGCGGGAAATGCGAGGTGTCCCCTAGTCCTTGCGGAGCAAGCACTTGCAGCGCCGGGCCGGTCCCCGCGAGGGCCGGCAGCACGGCACGCTCTTGGGCGGCCTCTATGGAGGCGGCGCCACAGTCGCCTTGCGCGGGGGCCTCGGCGCCATTCGAGAAGTTGTAGGGGGGCCAGGGGCCGGTGAGCAACGCCTTCTGGGGGCACTGCGCCTGGAACCGGGCGAACGCCGCGTGGAATGCGGCGAGGTCCTCGCGTCGGACGAGAAAGCAGAGGGAGACGATGCCCGGGCGGCCCGCGCCGGGCGGCTCGAGACTGACCTCACGGAAGAGCCCCTCGAAGGCCGCTCGCGCCAGCGCGGCGATGTCGGCGGCCTGGCGGTCCGCGCCGTCCCTTGCCGCATAGTAGGCGCCGCGCAGGGCGAGGTAGTCGCGCCCCGGGCCAGGGCTCCCGGGGCAGCAGGCGCCTGACGGAGCGGGCCGCACATCGGTTGGTGGGAGCAGGACGCGGAGGCCCATTTCCACGCACCCGTCGAGACGGCAGAGAGCAGCGAGGAACTCCGCCCCCCGGTCCCGGAGGAGTTGCACCACTTGCTCTTGTGTATTCAGGACGCAGCCGTAGCGCAGGGGCAGGACGGTGCCCGCGTGGTGAAAGGCATCCACAACGTGGGCAAATGCCGTGGCCCGCTCGACGCTTGGGGCCGCCTCGCGCGGGGTCACATCTTCATTTGGCACTTGGCCGCCAAGTGCGAAATGAAGATGTGACCCCAGCAGCGAGAACGCCGCGGCGAGTCCCTCGTCGGCCACCAGGCGGACCGGCTCGCCGTCAATCCCCCTTGGCAGCCCCCCCTCGCGGGGCTGGCCAGCGCGGAATATGCAGTACACAAGGCACTTCACGCCTGTCCTCCCCACAGCGCAGGGGTGAACGTGTAGGGCGGCCACGGCCCCGAGGTCGCCAGCGCCAGGCCCTGCTCGGCCCACGCGAGGCCGACGCGCTCGACGTGCGCCAGGAACGCCGCCACGCCCTCCCGCGGCAGCAGGAATGCCCTGTGGAGGAACATCTGTCCCTCCTGCCCGGTGCCCCCCCAGGCGCGCAGCTTCAGGGGCCGCGCCGCCTCGGCCCCCGCGTCGAGCTGGGCACCGACCTGCTCGGCCACCGCGCGGCACCACGGCCTCAGGCGCCCGCGCACCGCGAGGTGCGCTTTCCTGTCCGCCAGGTAGCGCGCGCCCGGGGACGCCAGTGCGTCTGGGCGGGCCTCGGCCAGCGTCGGGCCCTGCGCCCGCAGCCACCCCATGGCCCGGCCGGGGTCCACCGTGCCCTTGACGGCCCATTCCTCCCTGCCCTGGACCGAGTCGAGGAAGCCGGATATCTCCTGGCACTTCTCGCGCGCAAGCTCCGCGAGCCGCTGCTCGGACGAGAAGATGGCCCCGAACCTCACGGGCAGCACGCACGAGCGGGCCATCACCTCCTGCACCACGCGCTGGTGCCGGCACGCCCGCGGGATGACCCAATCAGGATCCTGGGTGTTCCTCTCCGCCGCCGCATCCCCGAACTCCTCCAGAGCGACGCGGCTGACCACGGCAGCCACGGGGCCAAGCTCGATTTCGGCGACGGCGCGCGAGCCGTCCACCCCGGGCACGTCTACGCCGCGGGCCGCCCCGGGGCGGGCGAAGCAGTAGAGATACGTCCCCTCGCTGGACATCTGTCGTTACCTCCTTCAGCGGACGGCGCGGACGCTGTCGAGCGCCTGCTCGATGTGTGCCCGCGTGACCCGCACCTGGTGGCCCAGGGTTCCAGCCTGTGCTGCCTGGACCGCGTCGCGGATGGCTGCGAGGGCGGCCCGGGTGCACACCGCCTGGACGTCGGCGCCCGTGAACCCCTGGGTGGCGCCCGCCAACTCGTCCACCCGCACGTCCTCGGCGACCGGCTTGCCGCGCAGGCCGATGTGGAAGATCGCCTTGCGGCCCTCCTCGTCGGGCGGCGGAATCTCCAGCACCACGTCGAAGCGGCCGGGCCGCAGCACCGCGGGGTCCAGGATGTCCGGGCGGTTCGTCGCTCCCAGCACCAGCACGCCGTTCAGCTCCTCCACGCCGTCGAGTTCGGTGAGGAACTGGCTGATGACGCGTTCGGCCACGTGGGAGTCGGCGGATGCCGAGCCGCGGGCGGGGACGAGGGAGTCGATCTCGTCGAAGAACAGGATGCAGGGGGCGGCCTGGCGGGCCTTCTTGAAGATGTCGCGGACGGCTCCCTCGGACTCCCCGACGTACATGGAGAGGAGGGCAGGGCCTTTCACCGAGATGAAGTTCACCTCGGTCTCGTGGGCCACGGCCTTGGCCAGCAGCGTCTTGCCGCAGCCTGGCGGCCCGGTGAGCAGGATGCCTCGCGGCGGCTTCACGGCGGCCTGGGCGAAGAGGTCGGGGTGCTTCAGGGGCCACTCGACGGCCTGGATGAGCTGCTGCTTCGTCTCGTGGAGGCCCCCTACGTCGTCCCAGTGGACCTCGGAGATTTCAGCGAAGACCTCGCGGATGGCCGATGGCTCGACCTCGCGGAACGCCTCGGTGAAGTCGGCCATGAGCACCTCGAGGGCCATGAGCGTCTCGTAGGGGATGTGGGCGGAGGCGAAGTCGATCTCGGGCAGGATGCGGCGGAGGCAGCTCATGGCCGCCTCGCGGCACAGGGCCTCCAGGTCGGCCCCCACGAACCCGTGGGTGATCGCGGCCAGGTGATCCACGTCCACGTCACCCGCCAGGGGCATCCCGCGCGTGTGGATCTCGAGGATGTCCTTGCGCCCATTGCGGTCGGGGATGGGGAAGGAGATCTCGCGGTCGAAGCGTCCGGGGCGCCGGAGAGCGGGGTCCAGGGCGTTGGGGATGTTGGTCGCCGCGATGACGATGACGTGCTGGCGCTTCTCCAGCCCGTCCATGAGGGCCAGGAGCTGAGCCACCACGCGCTTCTCGACGTCGCCCACCACCTTCTCGCGGCGCGGGGCGATGGCGTCAATCTCGTCAATGAACACGATGCTGGGCGCCTGGCGCGTGGCTTCGTCGAAGACCTTGCGGAGGTTGGCCTCGCTCTCGCCGTAGAACTTGTGGATGATCTCGGGGCCGCTGATGGAGAAGAACTTCGCCTCGGTCTCGTGCGCCACGGCGCGGGCGATGAGCGTCTTGCCGCAGCCCGGCGGCCCGTGGAGCAGCACGCCCTTGGGCGCGTCTATGCCCAGCCGCTCGAAAACCTCAGGATAGCGCAGCGGCAGTTCAACGATTTCGCGGATCCGGCCCAGCTCGCGCTTGAGTCCTCCGATATCCTCGTAGGAGACCGATCGCGCGGCTTCCTTCTGCTGCGGCCGGCCCACCTCGAGCGCTGTGGTCGGGTTGATCACCACCGGGCCTCTGGGCGCCGTGCTCACGACCTGGAAATCGGCGGAGCGGGAGCCGAAGAGCGTGGCTCGGACGCGGTCGCCCTCCACCACGGGAAGCCCGTCGAGAAGGCTCCCGATGTACCTCAGGTCGCGGTCGCGCACGGTGATGGCCTGGGGCGAAAGCACGACGCGCTCGGCGGGCTTGGCCGCGATGCCCCGGACCTCCACCGCCTGGTCCAGCCCCACGCCGGCGTTCTCGCGCAGCACGCCGTCAATCTGGATGCGCGACTGCCCGCGGTGTTCCTTGTAGGCGGGCATCACCTTGGCGACGGTCTTGCGCTTCCCGGCCATCTCGACCACGTCGCCGATCTCCAGGCCGAGCCGCGAGATGTCCGCGGGGTCCAGCCGCGCCAGGCCCCGGCCCATGTCCTTGCTGAGTGCTTCGCACACCTTGAGCTTGAGCGCCGCTGCCTCTGTTGTCGCCATGAAGTCCACTCCCTTGGGTTATCGCTGGAACCTGACCTCCAGGACCCCGTTGCGGCACGAATGGCTCATCTTGTCGGGGCCGAAGGCCGCCGGGAGGAGCACCTCCTTGCGGTACTTCGTGTCGCCCTTCTCCGCCGCGATGGTCAGGATGTCATCGCGCACCTCCAGGTGCACGTCCTCCTCGGCGATGCCGGGCATCTCGGCCACCACGAGCACGTGGCCCTCCTCCTCGAAGGTGTCCACCATCGGCTCGCGGACCTCGTGGACCACCGCCTTGCCGGTCCGCTCGTCCTTGCGGACATTGCCGAAGGGCTCGACGGAGACCGCATCCTTCTCGTCGCCGAGGCCCATGCGGATGTTGAAGCCATAGACCCCTCGCACCTTGCCGTCGGGGCTCTGGATCTCGCCCGACTCGCGGAGGTCCTTGCCTTTCTCCGCCAGCTCTCCGAGCTTCTCCAGCACGGTGCCGAGGCCGCCCAGCAGCCCGCCCAGCCCGAAGACCCCCGACCCAACGCTTTCCTTGCCCTTGCCTCTCTTGCTCATGTCGTGTCTCCATCGAAGAGCCGGATGACGTGAATGGAATCGGGAAGCCTCCCAGCGATGGAATGCAGCATCCCGAGGAACAGCAGCCCTGTCTCCCCATCACCGAGTGTCTGTGCGATCCGCTCGGTAATGTAGGCATCGCGCTTCTCCAGGATGGCCCGGCTCCGCTCCTTCTCGGATGCCGTGAGGTGATGGCTCTCGCGGGACTTCAGGGCGCCCAGGATCCCGCGCATCAGCTCGTACTCCTCGAGGAGAAGCTCGGGGCACTCCGTGCCCACAACTCGCGCGCCCCTGGCCATCAGATCGGCCAGGAGTTGATGATTCTCGCTGCCCGCCTGGGCGAGGTCGCGCACGATGGCGGCCTCGTGGCCGCAGTTCGGAAGGCTGTCCTGGTACAGCCGCACGCGGCTCCAGTCCAGGCCGAGGCGCTCGACCTCGGCGCGGACCCTCTGCCAGAAGCCGTCCACCATCCGGACGCGGTCCTCCCAGGTCGCCGCCCCGAACTTCCGCGCGTGCGCATCGCGCACGGCTTCCCCCAGGCTGCCCAAGTCAGCGTGAGAGTGGACGATCGGGATCCAGATCAGCCGCCTCGCCGCGCCGCCCGAGAGCGTGCCGCTGCCGTCTGTGGTGGGCGGATTAGGGCGTGCCATCTATGGAACCCGCTCCATAAGCCCCCAGAACCCTGTCGGGCCCGCCAAGCGGCGTGGAGGCGCCCCAGCGCGTAAGTCGCTGGCCGCACAAGGGTTGGCTCGTTCGGACAGCGCCATGTCGCCCCCGCGGCAGGCGATAGGGGAAGGAGCTAAGCAAAAGGAGTGCCAGTTCGGGTCCGGCCCCGCCGACTTGCAGTTCGAGTCCTCGGAGAGCGGCAGTCAACTGGCATGGGGTAGCGAAGGAGAGAGTCGTATGGTGAAGGCGTAGCGAGCCACACCGGCCCCAGCCATGCGCCAGGGTGCGTGAGGGCCTGGGCGAAGCGTTGTATTGGTCCACCGAGTCTTCGGTTCTCCGGCAGACGCCGCAAGTTGTGGAGGAGCAGTGGGTTATGGTATGCTCTGGGCAGGTTTCCGCCCGAATCTCCCCGGAGCGTTTCCATGCCCACTGCCCACCCCGATCCGCCCATCCCAGTGCCCAAGAACTGGCCCGACCGCGTGCGTTCCGCCATGCTCCACGTCTTCTCGCTGGCCCGTCTCGCCTGCGGCGCCGCGCGGGGCTGGTCGCTGGAGCAGACAGCTCGGGCGTTTCTCTTGACCGCTGCCACCGTTGCGTCGTGGGTGAGGCGTATGGACGAAGGCGGGCCCAACGCGCTCGCCCGGCTGGCCGAGCCGGTCAACAAGTTCCCTGACTTCGTGCGGTACATCGTCCAGCGACTCCGCGCGTCGTGCCCGATGTTGGGTAAGGTGAAGACCGCGGAGATCCTGGCCCGCGCCGGGGCCAGCATCACGTTGCACCGACACGCCCTGCGGCCACGACTCACAGCCACAGAATGCTCGATCCATCGCTGTGTTGCTCATTCCGGCCCGCCATCAAACTCGTTGGTCCAGTACACGCCCACATGATAGCTCACCTTGGGGCAGCCCTCCTGGCGACCTCGCCTGCCGCGTCCAGGAGCCGCCGGGTCAGGTCCTGCCAGCCCTCGTGGTTGGGACGCAGGGGCGCCGACGGCCCGGACAGGCAGCGCACCTCGCGGCGCCACATGTCCGTCAGCAGCCGGCGATACTCCTCGGTCCGCTCCGCGCCGAGAGCGGCCGCCTGGGTGTCGAGGGCTTCGCTCACCACCACCAGGGCTTCGGCGTACTGGATGCCCTCGCAGAACGCCTCGTAGCGGAAGGTGGTCGCCGGGCCGTCGGGCCCGGCCCAGGCCATCTTCTTGAGGCTCGGCTCGCGCTGCGCGCAACTGGAGTGCGGCCAGCGGTTGTAGATGGACCGCTCGCTGCCCACGCCACCGCCGCCGGCGCTCTTCCTGGCGAGCACGTCGAAGAAGTCCAGGCAGATGCGGCCGACCCCGCGCGTTCGCCGCATCAGCGAGGTCATGCCCGTCTCGCGATACCAACTGAGCGCCGCGAATCTGTCGTGTCCGCTGATCCGCTCGTAGTCCGTCCCCGGCCACCAGCGCTGCTTCCAGTACGGGGCCAGGGGCTTGGCCCGGTCCAGGGGCGTTCCGTAGCAGAACTCGTGCAGCACGGTCACGCCGCCGCCCCTCAGGGGGTCGGGCTTCTCGCTATAGGTTCCGCTGTGGCAGCCGCGCATCCACTTGGCCCCGCCGGGCGTGATCTCGTCGAAGGCCTTGAAGACCTCCGGCGGCGCGGTGCCGTCGGAGAGGATGCCCAGGGTCATGGCCTTCTCCATGCCGCGCTCGGCCAGCCGCTCGTGGACGGCCTCGAGGAACGGCTTCCAGAACTTCCTGGACTCCTCCGTGCCGAAGACGGGCACCTGCATGTGCCGGCGCTCGCCGGTCTGCTCGTCGATCACCGTCACGGTGTTTTCCTGGTCGGCCTTGCGGGTCTCCCATCCGCCGGAGTGCCAGACGTGCAGGGTCACGAAATCGAGCGTCCCGAAGTGTTTCTGGGCCAGGTCCATGAAGCGGTCGAAGACCTTGAAGTCGCAGGTGAACGAACCGTCCGGCTTGCAGATCCAGTAGACCATGCCGTCGTCGTTCCCGAACTGCGTCCTGTCGGAGACGGGGATGTTCACCAGCCGGTTGCCGGCCCGGGCGAGGAGCGCGAAGCTCTTCTCCATCAGCTTCCAGTGGTCCTCCGACCATTCCTTCACGTTGTACTGCATGGCCAGCGACGTGGGCGACTGGTAGACGCCCACATAGGTGCGGTAGTCCTTCGGGTCGGGCACGACCCAGTCGGCGACGCTGAGCTCGAGGGGAACCTTCACCGGGTCGGAGCCGGTCACCGACACGACCGCTTCGCCGCGGTAGTCGCCGGCCGGCGTGTCCCTGGGCACCGCGATCCGGACCAGCGCCGGCAGCAGCGCGCCGCCACCCTTGGCCACGGCCACCTCGGCGGGCGGCTCGAGCTGGAGCGCGTCGAACCAGGTCGGCATCCCATAGAAGGAGATGTCCGGCAGGGCGAAGAGCAACGTGACCTTCGACGCCGGGATGACGCCGTTGCCCCTGGCCGCTTTGACGTCGCCGACGGTCACCTTGGGGTCCTTGAAGGCCTGGTCGGAGCCGATGACGAACTGCCCGCAGAAGGAGCCGTTTCGCGCGCCGACGATACGGACAGGCCGCAGGCCCTCGCCCGAATCGCCGTAGTCGAGCACCGAGATGCGGTCGTTGGTGTTCTCGCTCCAGACCTGGAGGCCCTTGGGCCGGGCGACGTTGGGGGCGACGCCGGCGCCGGCGGCCTGCAGGCGCAGGCCGAAGAGGTTCATCGGCACCCAGAAGGGCTTGGTCCGGCCCTCGGCTCCCTTGAACCAGCGCAGGGCCACGAACGGGTATTCCGAGCGGCGCACCTCGACGGCGATGACGTTCTCGCCCCTGCGCACCGCGTCGGCGGGCAGCTTCACCGGCCCCAGCACGCGCGTGCGCCGGGCGCGGCGGGCCTCTGCGTCCTTGCGGACGTCGGCCGGGATGCTGTTCCAGCTATACTCGTGGTCGCCCATGGGGACGATGGCCCCCTTGTCGTCCACGTAGACATCGCTCGGGTAGAGATCGGCGGGCGTATCGGCGGCCAGTTCCCCCGCGGGCAGGTGCTGGCGCGCGACCTCGCGGCCGTTGAGGAGAATTCTCACGCCCCCGTAGTATTTCACCGTGAGGAAGAGCCCCTGGACCGCACCGGGGTCCGTCACCTGGAACTTGCCGCGCAGGCACAGGGCCGCGCTCGAGAAGCGCCCGAAGGCGTTCGACCTCAGCCAGGACAGACGCGAGCGCGGCCAGCCGAAGTCGTCGAAGGCCGGCCCCTCCCAGCTGGCGGGAGAAGTCGGGCTATCCTGGTGATCGACCGTGTTGTAGGGGGGCGGCACCACCCTGCCGGTGAGCAGCTTTGGGGCCGTGGCGTCCTGCCCGGCGGTCTTGAGCGCCGCGACGGGGATGATCGGCTTGCGCAGGGTGAGGAACCAGCGCCAGTAGCTCTCCGGGCTGAGAATATCCACGGCCCCTGCGGGGACCTCGGCGGGCCTGGCGGGCTCAACGGCCAGCAGCGGGCAGGCAAGGACCAGGACCAGAATTGCGCCTGCCGCTGGGATCCCCGCTGCCGTAGCAGTCTTCAACTCCGTCCCCTATCCTGCGCTACTTGACCTCGCAGATCACCTCCGCCCGCGCGGCGGCGAGAGAGCCGAGAAGGCAGAGAGCAAGCGGGCGAATGGTGCAGCGCATCGCGCTCCCCCATGTGGCGGAATGGCCCGTAGCCCGGGCAGGCGGGATTGGCCCACCCCAACGTCGGCTGGCCCCACTGGCCACGCCTCTCGAGGGGGTATTGTAGCCGCTTTCCCACGGACTTCAAGCGCCTGCCCGGAAGCCTGGGCCGAACGGTGCAGGGACAATTGCCGATCCGCGATTGCCAATCGCCGGCCGCAACCAGAGAAACGTCGAACGCTGAACGTCGAACACCGAACGTTTAGCGAATGGCGGCCACCTGCCCGGTCATCTTGCTCGAATATCATAGGCGAACAGCGCGTCGGCGTGGCGGACATAGAGCCGGCCGCCGCACACGACGGGATGAGCCCAGTAGAGGCCAGCGCCTCCCTTTGGCAGGCGAAACGAGCTGACCGCGCGGTGCTCCTTCGGCGTGGCCTCGACCAGCGTCATGGTGCCTCGCTCGTCGAGGCAGTAGAGCATGCCGTCGGCGTAGGTCAGCGACCCCTTGCCGGATGCCTTCCACGCCTGCCGGCCGGTCAGGAAGTCCAGGCAGAACCACCCCTCGGCCTGATGGCCGGCCCCGTAGAGGTGCTCGCCGACTAGCAGCACGCCCCCGTGATGGTTGTCCAGCAGCTTGCTCCTCCAGACCGTCTTGGCCTCGACTCCGCCCTGCACGGGGTCGAGGCGAACGAGGATGCTGCCCTTGCCGTAGCCCGCGGACGCGTAGACGTGTCCCTCGTGGACGACCGGGTCGGTCGCGCTGTTCTCCCGCTCGTTCCCATGCTCCACACTCCAGAGCAGCTTGCCCGTCACGATGTCCACGCCGAACACGACCTTGGCACTCATGTTGAGCACCTGCCGGGTGCCGGCGATGTCGGCCAGGACTGGGGAGCAGTAGCCCAGGGTGCCCTGGACCTCGGTATTCGTCCAGACGGTCTTCCCCGTCTTCTTGTCGAGGCAGGCCATGTAGCCCTTCGCGCCCCCTGGGCAGCAGATCAGCCGGTCGCCGAGGATCAGCACGGACTCGGCGAATCCGTACTTTGGCATTTCCCCCTCGAACTCCTTGAGGAGGTCGAGGTGCCAGACCTCCTTGCCGCTCTGCGCCTCGAGGGCGATGAGCCGGCCGCGCTCGCTGAGGTGATACACCACCCCGTCGTCCCAGGTGGGCGTGCTGCGGGCGCCGCCATAGCCGGTGGCGTGGGACATCGTGGGCGCCCACGCCTGCCCGTTCGGCGCCCGCCACTTCTCCTTGCCGTCGAGGCCCAATGCGACGACGCCGGTCTGCTGCTCTACCATCCCCGCGGTGTAGAGGAGCCCTCCCGCAACGCTGGCGGAGCTGTAGCCCTTCCCGAGCCCTGACGCGCTCCAGAGCAGCGCAGGCCCCTCCTCCGGCCATTGCTTCAGAAGCCCGGTTTCGGTTGACTTGTTGTCGCGCCGGGGGCCGTGGAAACAGGGCCACTCGGCCGAGGTGCCCGCATGGAGGCCCACGGCCAATGTAAGCGAAGCCAGGGCTCCCAGGAGACACAGTGTCCTGGAGCGGGGTGCCACGGGGCCTCCGACCACTCCGCTACTCCTCGTTGGGCATCGATCGACATGGCCTCCCCTGGCTATTGTAGCGCGGCGCCCGTCAGGCAGGAAGTGCCCGGACGGGTCTCGGCCAGACCGGCGTAGGGTCCGAAGGTTGGTCGTGGGCAGTGAGGCCCGCGTCAACGCGTGCGGGACCTCGCTCTGTCGGCGATGACGAAGTCGGGAAGCTCCTCGCCAGACTCCAGGATCGCCTTGCAGAGACGCTGGTGCAGCCCCCGCTGGAGTCCCCTCGATTCGGCCTTCCCGAACAGGTTGAGGAGTTGGTGCTCGTCCCGCTGGTTGTCGAACAGCAGGCGGAAGTGCGCACCATTGCGTCTGTCAACGTCTTCCGCGCTCACCGAGTACGTGTACCGCGCGGTGCGGACGGCGCGATACGGGTAGTCCCCCCAGCCGTAGCGGGTCTTGCCGAGCCACTGGATGAGTGCCTCGGTCCTGGGCGGCCTGGCGCGCCCGGCCAGCGCGGCGGAGTGGTCCACGCCTTGCACGTCCGAGGCGGGGTCCACCCCGCAAAGGGCTGCGCAGGTGGGGTAGATGTCGAGAAGGCTCACGATGCCGGCGTAGCGCGAGCCGGCCGGGACGGCGTCGGGCAGGCGCACCAGGAGGGGGATTCGGATGGCCTCGTCGTACGGCACTTCCTTGTTGAACCGGCCATGGCTGCCGAGCATCTCGCCGTGGTCGGAGAGGAACACGACCAGCGTGCGCTCGCTCTGCCGCCGCTCATCGAGGAGGTCGAGGATCCGGCCGACGTTGTGGTCGAGGTGTGCGATCATCGCGTAGTAGCCGGCGGCTCTCGCCCGCACGGCTTCCTCCTTTGCCTCGGGCACGTTCGGCCGAAGCCGGAGGGTCTGGGGATCGAAAAGGGCTTCGAACTCCGGCGGAGCAGGGAACGGCATATACCGGTTCGACCCGTTCCCGCCGCCGGGGTGCGGGGCCTCGTAGCTGATGACGTGGAACCATGGGCGACCCGACGGAAAGGCGACCTCGGCGAGGTAGCGCAGGGTGAGATCGGTGAGGCCATCGGTCTGGTGGCCCTCGATCTTGAGGCCGCGGCAGGTGTCCCCCGTGCAGTAGTGGGTGTTGTAGTAGTGGTTCGAGAGGTCGAAGCCGAAGAAGTCCTCGAAGCCGGCCCGCAGGTCGGGGTGAACCCAGAACTCCTCGCCCGTGGTCCAGTTGCTGTTCGTGCTGGCGAGGTGGAGCTTGCCGACGTACGACGTGCGGTAGCCGGCCTGGCGGAAGGCGTGGGCGATCGTGCGGCGGTCGGGCGGCAGGAAGTCGCCGTGCACGCGGAGGCCGTTGCGATGGCCGTACTGGCCGGTCACCAGCGCCGCCCGGGCCGGCATGCACACGGAGCATGGGGTGAAGGCCCTCTCGCACGCCGCCCCCTGAGCGGCGAGGCGGTCGAGGCGCGGCGAGCGTGCGTTCGGGTCGCCGTGGCAGCCCAGGGCCTGGGGCCGCAACTGGTCGGCCATGATCCACAACACGTTCGGGCGGTCCGTTGACATGCGGCGTGGGCCTCGCGAGTGGTGCGCCCGCAATGCTAGGCGAAGCGCCGCGGGCTGTCAAGGCAGGCGCCCGCCGGGCGCTTGCTGCGGGCGTAGCACTTGAGCCACCGGAGGTGTTGCGAATCTCCACACGCCTCGCGTTCCCGCACCTTTGGGCTCTCTTCTCAGAATGCCAACCCCCGGCCTCGGGCGGGGTTGGCATTGTGTGAGAATCGGCGATCCGGACGCCTCCGGCGGGGAGTTCACAGAATGCCAACCCCTGAGAGAGGCGGTTGGCATTCTGTGAATGTGAGGCCGGATCGGGCGGCTGGGGGAATCGCAGCGCTTCGTCGGCGGAGGCCCTGCCGTCGAGCTTGGCTTCAGGGGGTCTGCCGTGCTATGATGCGGAGGCGCCGAAGCCGGGAGAGAACAGGGAGCGGAAGGAACGCGATGATGTCTTGCTGGAACCACTTGCTCGCGCTGCTTCCGTTCGCTCTCCTTGGCTGCCTGCCCGGCCCACGGGCGGCCGGCGGCGAGGCGGGTCGCGCGGTCTTCGTGGTTCAGGTGCCGAGCGTCCCTGCCTGGCAGGACTTCGCCTTCCTGGCCGCGGTCCCAGCCGCGACGGTACGTTGCGGCGGCGCGCCTGCTCTCATCGCGCTCGACGAGTCGGGGGCGATCACGCGTGAGATGGACGATTATCTGCGCCGCTACAAGCCGCAGGCCCTCTACTGCCTCGGCCCGTTGCCGAGAGAGGCCGCGAGCGCCCAGCGGCAATGGCAGGCGCTGGCGGCCGATTCGGCCGACTCGGCCGCCGGCGTGCTCGCGCGGACCTTCTGGAAGTCGGCTGATACGGCGGTCATCTGCCGCGAGGGCGACTACGCCATGGCCCTCGTGGCGTCGGCCCTGGCGGCCAGGCTCCGGTCGCCGCTCCTCTTCTCGACGGCAGACCGAGAGCTGCTCAAGGAGCTTGCCGTCAAGAGGGCCGTTGTGGTCGGCTCGGTGCCGAAGGCTGCCGCAGCGCTGAAAGAAGCGGGCCTCGCCGTCGTCGAGTTGAAGGACACCCCTGCCGTGCTCGCCTGGATGCGGGGACAGGAGCTCGCCGCATCCTACTTCGCCGCCGTGAACCCGCTCGACCGCGAGGCCACGGTGATCAAGAAGCTCTCGCTCGCGGCCCCGCTGCTCGCCGCGGCCAGGCAGGGGATCGTCGTGCCGCTGCCCTACAAGACCCTGTGGAAGGCCCCCTTCGTCGGCGCCGAGTGCAAGGCCAACCCGCCCAAGGGCGCGCCCGAGAGCCGCAAGCCACCGCGGATGGGCCTCACCACGGTCAACGGCCACCCCTTCGCGTTCGTCGTGACCAGCGGGAGAAACGACAAGGACTACTTTGCGGTCAACGTGGACCTGAACGGCAACGGCGACTTCTCCGACGCGGGCGAAGGCCCCTTCCGCACGGGCGACGTCGTGACCCTCGGCGGCCAGCGTTTCTCCATCACGCTCGGCGAGAAGAACGGCGCGGGCAAGGCCGACGTGCGGCTCACCTTCCCCTGCGCCGAGCAGGTCGTCACTGACCTGAAGGCGTTCTACACAGCGGCCGGCGGCCCGCCCGAGCACTTGTGCATCGTCGGCTTCCCCGACGCCATTCCCCAGGCCATCGTGCGCGAGAGCGGCGGCTCCAACCGCGACCTGCCCTCCGACTTCCCCTTCGCCAACGCCGACGGCGACCTGTTCGGCGAGATCGCCCTCGGCCGCCTCATCGCCGAAAACGCCAGCTTCGCCACGCTCTACGTCAGCCGCGTCGTCACCTATCCGCAGCTTCTCGACCCCTCGTGGTCCACCATGGCCGGCCAGGCCCGCTGGGAGAACACCTACGCCAAGCTCTTCGAGAACGTCGGCTTCACGATGGCGCCCCACCACGACGTGGACACGCTCCGCTGGATCGAGAAGCCCACCGCCACGAGCAAGGGCAAGCGCACGCAGGCATTCGAGCAGGACTCCCCGCTCACAAGCGTGGCCGTGCTCGCCCACCAGGCCCACTCGTGGTGGCACGACCTGGGGCAGACCTACGACTGGGCGTCCGACGTGCTGCTCGCGCCCACGGTGGTCGAGTCGGGCGGCTGCCTCGCCGGCGCCCTCGACCGCCAGCCCGACTGCCGCTCCGTCGTCGCCCGCCTGATGCGCAACGGCGCCGCAGCCTTCGAGGGCAACTCGCTCCCCGCCATCGCCTACGATGAGCAGCAACGCATCGTCTTCTGGAACGCCGTCCTCGCGGGCGAGACCCTCGGCCGCGCCCACCTCGAGGCGCAGAACAGCATGGTCGCGGTCATCCTCGAAACGGATCAACTCGCCGGCGGGCCGAACTACTACCAGCTCTACCTCCGCTGCCTCTTCGGCGACCCCGCGTTCGCCATGCACCTCCCCTCGCCGCCGAAGTCGGCCCCCGCACGCGTCGAGTTCAAGGACGACCTGGTCTCCATCCACGCCCCCGCCGCGTGGTGGCCCGTCAAGATCCGCGTGCCCGAGGACTGGAAGAAGTGGAACGACAAGGACCTCTACGTCCTCCGCGCCGCCGGCACCTTCCCCAACCGCCACTGGATCGGCGAGGGCTACGACGCCGAGGAGACCTACGTCCAGGCCACCTTCCGCACGGCGAAGAAGGTCAAGAGCATCGAGCAGGTCCAGTCGCCCCCCAAGCCCCTCGGCTGGACGGGCAAGTTCGTGGCCGACGAGAACTCCGACGGCACCCGCACCTATCGCTGGCGGGTCCGCCTCGTGGACTTCGACCAGCCGAAGGGCGCCATTCTCAGCCAGGTGGACCGCCTCGACTACCGCATCGTGTTCGAGGACTGACGGCCAAGGGTGTCGGCGAACACACACTACAGGTTGTGGCTGCGTCCGGAACACACCACAACCTGTTCTAAGTCTCCCAGACTCTCCCAGACTTCCCGGTTCACAGGGGAGGTCTCCTGGCCCCCACAGGTTGTGCCTGCTGCGAGGCACACCGCAACCTGTCCTAAGTCTCCCAGAGTCTCCCAGTCTTCCCGGTTCCGGGGCGCCCTGGGGTCGGGTCGCAACTTGCAACTTAACGCCAAGATGCCAAGTCGCCCAAGTCGGCAGGTTCATGGGCGAGGCCCCGTGAGCCCCACCTGGCCGAGTTCTTTGCGGCACCAATCTGGCACCTCAAGCGCGGGAATCGGTTCGTGGGTTTCGACCCCGAATCGCCCTTGGCGCCGCTCCACAGTGAAAGGTGTACAATTCTGGTGGCACAGGCTTCCAGCCTGTGTCTGCCATCGGCCAAGCGCACAGGCAAGATGCCTGTGCCACCGACCGGAGCTTCACCTTGTTGTACACCTTCCTCTGTGGAGCGGTACTTGGTCTTCTCCGAGCAATCTCCGTGGACTCTGTGTCTCCGTGGTTCAACCCCTCCTATTCTGTGCGAATCTGAAGAGGGTTCACCACGGAGACACGGAGAACACGGAGGTGTCGCTGAGAAGAGGGAACCGGTTCGTGGGTTTCGACCCCGGCTCGCCCTTGGTACCGCTCCACAGTGAAAGGTGTACAATTCTGGTGGCACAGGCTTCCAGCCTGTGTCTGCCATCGGCCAAGCGCACAGGCAAGATGCCTGTGCCACCGACCGGAGCTTCACCTTGTTGTACACTTTCCTCTGTGGAGCGGTACTTGGTCTTCTCCGTGCCGTCTCCGTGGACTCTGTGTCTCCGTGGTTCAACCCCTCCTATTCTGTGTGAATCTGTGGACGCGATCCTCGCCTGAAATCCTCTTGACTTCGCCCTCCGAAAGAGCTATCCTGCGCGCCATGGGGTGCCGACCTTCGCGCATCGGCCAGGGGGCATGTCACGATGCCACCATCCGCCAGCATCTCCTTCTTCCGAATCCCTGCTCCTCCCTGGTGCCGCAAGCCCATAGATGCCCTCGGCCCGACATTCGGCCCATTCTGGCCTCGGTGTGCACTTAACGCTCGATCCAGGAAGAACTTATGGGTGTCAGGCACTGTGGCCTGGCACTGTGGCCTAAGGAGATAAGACTGATGGGTATCCTGCACAAGTCCCCGAAGGCGATGATTCGACGAATTGGCCCCCTGATAGCCGTAGGCCTTATCTGCGGCATCCTCTCCGTCCCGGTCTCCTACTACTACATCCTGCCTTGGGTCAAAGAGAAGTTCTACAATTCCTATGACTTGAGGGTATCGAGGAGGGGGTACGCCAACGGGCTACTCGCCACGGAGTCTACTTGCCTCCTCGTGAAGAATCGGGACAAGCGGCCCGCGAAAATCCACAAGATTGTGCTCAACGGCGAATACGTCGTGACCAGGATCGATGGCGACGAGGGCGGCAAACCGGTTGAATTCCCGTTGACAATCGACCCGGACAGAGAGATGGAGTTCCTCGTCTATTCTCATGTCGCCAGAGAGGACCGCCGTGGGGCGCACGAAGGACCGGGCTGGGAGCAGCTCATGGATCGCCACCTTGAAGCGATCATTGGGCACAAACAATGGGCGAAATTGAACGTACCAGACGTGGAGGAGAAGGAGGAAAAGCCGTTCGGGCCGGTGCCTTTTGACAAGGAACATGGGGGGTATGAAAAGGACCTAGTGAGTGTAGCGATCCACACCGACCAAGGCGTCCTCACGTTCAATCTCGACATTCCTGAAAAGGCAGGGGATCACCCAAAGGCGAAGCCCCGTGGGGAATCGAGTCCCCCGGCAGCCGAGAAAGACCTGGTCGTGCATCCAGATGTTGAGCAGGAATACCCGGAAGTGGTCAAGCTGATTCATGGATCCCAGAGCATGGATGACAATGAACGGCGGTATTGGCTAGCCTTCCTGCCGGCTATGACTGCCGAGCAGGTGAGGAATCTCCGCGACACTCTTGAGGGGGAGGTGAAGCAGAACGAGAGATACAGGAGGCTTGACAAGGGGTTGGAGGCATCAACCCTTTTTCTCGCTGGTGAATACGACGAATTGATAGCTGCCATGGACAAACTGATCGGCCTTGATTCTCGGGACGCGAGTGCGTATCTGATTCGTGGACTGGCCCACCAAGAGAAAGGCGAGCAGGAACTGGCCAAAGCCGACTACGACAAGGCGAAAGCTCTTCATCTTTTCAGTCGCGATTCCATCGCCGTGCTTCTTCAGCGGCGAGGAAAAGCACGCCTGAATGAAGGCAAGTTCGACGAGGCCATCTCAGACTATAGCAGGGCGATAGAAATGGACCCCCTGTCGAGCATGAACTACGACAATCGGGGTTGGGCCTATCGCCAAAAGGGCAACAACGAAGCGGCGATTGGCGATTGCTCGGTGAGCATCTTCCTTGACCCGAAGAATGATTGGGCGTACCGGCTGCGAGCAAAAGTCTATTGGGCCGAGGGCAGATATGACAAAGCTCTCGCGGATTTCGCCCGGGCCATAGAATTGAGGCCTGAGGATGGGTCGGCCTATGGAGAGCGAGCATCCCTGTATGTGACCATGGGTAAGAACGATAAGGCCCTCGCGGATTATTCCAAGGCGGTGGAGGTCAGCCCAAATGACCCTCGAGTGTTCAATAGCCTTGCCTGGCTCCGGGCCACTTCCCTGGACAAGGCTTTCCGGAACGGCAAAGCCGCGATCGAGAATGCTACCAAGGCCTGTGAACTCACGAACTGGAAGGAAGCCTACTACCTCGACACCCTGGCCGCTGCTTACGCCGAGGACGGGCAATTCGACGAGGCTGTCAAGTGGCAAACGAAGGCACTCGCCGACCCCGCATTTCTCAAGGATGTCGGCACGCAGGAATTTGCCAAGGCTCGCGAGCGACTCGATCTGTATAAGCAGAAGGAGGCATACCGCGACCGATAGACATCGGAGCTTCGGTGCCTGACACCCATAAGGGTTGGCACCGAACTGTCCTGATCGCCGAACCTGAAAGGGTCCGAGGCAATGACTGGCGAAACCGAAAAGGAATGCCCGAGGCGAAAGGCAGCAGGGAGAATCGGTTGCCTCGTGCTCCTCGTAATCGTGGTGATCTGCGGTTGGAAGCCCATGGCTAGGCTCTGGAAGACTCTCACAATGGCCAATGAGGCGTACAAAGACCTCAATGAACAGGCCGCGGAGTTTCACAGAGCCGAGTTCGCGCCACGCAAGATCTTCGATCTGGAGATCGATCTGGGCCTTTTTAGCCACGACGTGAACATCACTAACAAGACCGAGGATGCCCTCGCAAACACCGTTGTTTCTGTGGTTCTCGTCAAGGAAGATGGAGGAAAGACAGAAGAGACCGAGCGCTATCTTACCTGGCCTCCGGGCGCAACCAAGACAATCAAGGTTTCTGCGTCAGGTACGTTCAGGAAGAAGTTCACCATCAGACTTGAGGGCACAACAGACTATGCTCCACCAGGTAGCAAGAGGCGCACGGTGCCAATTGTCCAGTCTTGGCACTGGACGCCAAAATGACTGAGGCCGGGGGTGTCACGTCTTCAAATATCAGTTATCCTTGGGTCGGGTCTGCGTCTTGCACGTAAGCCACTTGGGCCATGCAGGCACCGGGCCTACTGGCCGTAGAGATGGCAGCGCACAAGCCTGCCGGAGCCGAGGTGCGTTTCGGGCGGGTAGACCTCGCGGCAGATGGGCAGGGCGTGGCGGCAACGGGGGTGGAAGTGGCAGCCAGGCGGCGGGGCACTCGGGGAGGGGACATCGCCAGCGAGGCGGATGCGCTCGCGGGGGCCTGCTGGGCCAGCGTCCGGGATGGCGGAGAGGAGGGCCTGGGTGTAGGGGTGGAGCGGCTCGTCGAAGAGGGACTCGGCAGGGCTTTGCTCGACGATGCGGCCGAGATACATGACGGCCACCTCGTCGGCCAGGTACTCGACGACGCCCAGGTCGTGGGTGATGAAGAGGTAGGTGAGGCCGAACTCGTCCTGAAGGTCGCTGAGGAGATTGAGAATCTGCGCCTGAATGCTCACGTCGAGGGCGCTCGTCGGCTCGTCGCAGACGATGAAGTCGGGCTCGACGGCCAGGGCGCGGGCGATGCTGATCCGCTGGCGCTGTCCGCCCGAGAACTCGTGGGGATAGGCCGTCGCGGCGTCGGGCGGCAGGCCCACGCTGCCGAGCAGGTGTTCGATGCGGTCGCGGCGCTCGGCCGCGCTCCCGCCGAGGCGATGGACGCTCATTCCCTCCTCGACGATCTCGCGCACCATCATCCGCGGGTCGAGCGACGAGAAGGGGTCCTGAAACACGATCTGCGCGCGGCGGCGGATGGACCGAAGCTCGTGCTCGCGGAGGGCCGTCAGGTCGGTGCCGTCGAAGCGAATGGTGCCGGCGGTCGGCGGCATTAGGCGGATGAGGGTTTTCCCCAGCGTGGACTTTCCGCAGCCCGACTCGCCCACGAGCGCGAGGGTGCGGCCTCGCGGAATCGTCAGGTCCACGCCGTCCACCGCCTTCACGTGGCCGACGACGCGCTGGAGGATGCCCTTGCGGATAGCGAAGTGCCGCGCCAGGCCAAGGGCCTCGACCAGCGGCTCGCCGCCCGGCGCCTTCGCGTTCGTAGTTCGGCCTTTAGGCGGCTCCCCCAAAGACCGCGTGAACGCGGAACTACGAACGCGTGATGCGCCCGCATAGAGGTGGCACGCCACTTGATGGCCTTCGGCGAGGACGGTGAGAGCAGGCTCGATGTCCCGACACGGCTCGAAGGCGTGGGGGCAGCGGTTGCAGAAGCGGCAGCCAGGGGGAAACTCGGACGGCCTGGGCACGCGCCCGGCGATGGCCTCGAGGCGGCGGCGGCGCTGCTCGCGGCTCGGGCGGCACCGCAGGAGGAGCTGCGTGTAGGGGTGGCGGGGGCCGTCGCCGGCAAAGAGGGCGTCGGCGGGGGCGGTCTCGACGATCTTGCCGGCGTACATCACGGCCACGCGCTGCGCCATCTGCGCCACGACGGCGAGGTCGTGGGTGATGAAGAGAATAGCCGTGCCGAGCTTGGCCTGGAGGCTGCGGAGGAGATCGAGGATCTGCGCCTCCACGGTCACGTCGAGCGCCGTCGTCGGCTCGTCGGCGATGAGCAGGGCCGGTTCGCAGGCGAGGGCCATGGCGATCATCGCCCGCTGCTGCATGCCGCCCGAGAGCTGGTGCGGGTAGCTGCGGAGGCAGCCGGCGGGGTCGGGCATGCCCACCAGGCGCAGCGCCTCGACGGCCCGCTCGACGGCGTCGGACCGGGATGCCGTTCGGTGGCGGCGGATGGCCTCGACGAGCTGCGTGCTCACGGTGAGCACGGGGTTGAGGCTGGTCATCGGCTCCTGGAAGATCATGCCGACCTGGCCGCCGCGGTAGTCGCGCCGCTGCGGCGCGGTCATGGCCAGCACGTCGCGGCCGTCGAAGCGGACGGCCCCGCCCGCGATGTAACCCGCTGGCTTCGGCACGAGCTGCATGATGGACAGCCCGGTGAGCGACTTGCCGCAGCCCGATTCGCCCACGAGGCCGAGCGTCTCGCCCCGCTGAATGGCGAACGACACGCCGTCCACCGCCCGCAGCGGCTGGCCGCCGGTGCGGAACCAGGTGCGGAGGCCCTCGACCTCGAGCAGCGGGCGGCTCATCGCAGCTCCTCCCGAATCCGCAGCCTCGGGTCGAGCGCGTCGCGGAGCGCGTCGGCGAACAGGTTGGCCGACAGCACGAGCGCGAGCATGGCCACGAACGCCCCGGCCAGGCTCCACCAGACGAGGGGGTCGCGGCCCAGCTCGCTGCGGGCCTGGTCAATCATCGAGCCCCAGCTATACGTGTCCGGCCCCACGCCCACGCCGATGTAGCTCAGCACCGCCTCGGCGAGCACCAGGCCGCTGAAGCGCAGCACGATGCTGATCAGCACGAGGTGCATCACGTTGGGCACCACGTGGCGGCGGATGATGCGGAACCGCGGCACGCCCAGCGCCAGGGCCGCCTGCACGTATTCCCGCTCGCGCAGCTTCATCGCCTCGCCGCGCAGCACGCGGCACAGGCCGATCCAGCCCGTGAGGCCCATCACCACGCAAAGCTGCACCAGCCCCTGGCCGAACACGAGCATGAACGCCACGACCAGCAGCACCCACGGCACCGAGGCGAGCGTGCTGTAGAGATACTGCACCGCGTCGTCGAGCCACCCGCCGAAGAAGCCCGCCAGCACGCCGAAGAAAATGGCGAACGGCACGGCGATGAGCGTCGTGAGGCCGCCCACAATCAGCCCCGTGCGCATGCTCTTGAGGGTCTTGTAGAAGACGTCCTGCCCCGTCTTGTCGGTGCCGAGCAGGTGGCGGCCGGGATACCGCAACGGCGGGTGGATTCGCTTGACGACGGACTTCCCCGCCTCCTCGGCCTCCACGGTCTCCTTGGTCAGCGCCACGCGGGCGAGGGGAGCCGAGTAGGTGCGCTCCTCGGGCGTCAGCGGGGCGAGCAGTCGGTCGAGGGCCGACCGCGCGGGCCCGAACACGGGCGCGCCGGCCTGGGTGAGGCGCGGGGCGCCGGCCTCGTCGCGCTCGGTGTCGCGCCAGCTCACGCTGTCGAGCGCTGCGATGGCCACGTAGACGCCCAGCACGGCCAGCGACACGGTCGCTAGGCGCCGCCGCCGCACCTCCCGCCAGGCGTTCTGCCACATCTCCTGCCGCCGGGCGTGGAGCCAGAAGAGCACGAACCCGGCCACGGCGGCGGCGAAGGCGAGGTTCGAGACAAGCGGCACCCGCGACTCGGCCACGGCGGGCAGCTCGGCCAGCCACCGCATGCCGAAGTACACTCCCGCGCCGAGCGCGGCAAGGAGCGCGATGCCCACGACTACCTTGACGGCATCGCGTAGCGACGGGCCGCCGTAGAGGTTGCGGTTCTCGCCTGCGCCCAGGGTGATTCGCGGGTCCACGAGCGTGTAGCTGATGTCGGTGAGCAGCAGCCCGAGGATGTAGAGCAGGGCGCTGATGTAGACCATCGAGCGCACCACGGCGAAATCCTGCGCCTGGATCGCCGTGATCGTCATGCTGCCCAGGCCGGGAATCGCGAAGAACGACTCCATGATCAGGCTGCCCATGAACAGGAAGGGGATGGCGGTCACGGCGCTGGTGAGGATGGGGATCATGGCGTTCTTGAGCACGTGGCGGAAGAGCACGGCGCCCTCGCCCAGGCCCTTCGCCCGCGCGGTGCGCACGTAGTCGCGGCCCATCTCCTCGAGCATCACGGTGCGATAGTAGCGCACCGAGCCGCCAATGCCCGCCACCATGCCGATGACCACGGGCAGGACCACGAACCTCGGCATCGCCGCGCCCCAGTCGAACCCCGAAATCGGGAACAGCCGCAGCCACTGGGCGAAGAGGAACTGCCCGCCGATGATGTAGAACAGCGACGACACGGACATCATGAGCACGCAGACCACGGTGCCCCAGCGGTCGAGGTACGTGCCGCGGCAGAAGGCGATGATCAGCGCGATCGTGATGTTCACGGCCATGCCTATGACGAACGAGGGCACGGCGATGGCGAGGCTCGGCCCCATTCGGCGGCGAATCTCGGCGCTGATGTCGCGGCCCGTGAGGTCCGACGCCCCGAGGTCGAAGGCCAGCAGGCGCGCGCACTTCTGGAAGAACAGCGTGTTCGTGAGCGTCCCGACGCCCCGCTCGGCCGCGTTGTAGAAGAGGGGCAAGTGGTAGTTGTGCTCGCGCTTCCACTTCTCGATGGCTTCGGGCGTGGCGTGCTTCTCGCCGAGGATGCGGCGGGCCATGTCGTCGGGCGTGTTCACCACGAAGAACAGCAGGAACGTGAGGACCATCACGCCCAGCACGATGGGCACGGCGTAGAGCAGGCGGCGGATGATGTAGGCGAGCAAGAAAAGGCTCCTGGTACCTTTCTCGTAACACTTCAGCCGTCTGAAGTCCCCGCCCCCACCGACCTCGTGTCGGTGGAGCGAAGGATTGGCAGCTATGCGAAGCGGCCCTCACCCCTCATCCCCCCTCTCCCCCCGCCCGCCGTGCGGCGGGCGGGGGGAGAGGGGGAGAAGTGGGTGAGGCCCACGGCACGGTAGCTGCCAATCCTTCGCTCCACTGGGGCAAGCCCAGTGGGGGCGTGTGCTCCAAGCGACCGAATCGTCACCCCTTCTCATGCCTCTTTCAGGTGGCGCACGGCGGCCCACGCGGCGGGGACGACGGCCAGCACGAGCACCGCCACGACGATGAGCACGGGGATCCAGCGCGGCCGGTTCCATTCCTCGCGACGCTCGGCCCGCAGCTCGGGATCGATGCGGCGGTACTTCAGCAGGTTGTTGGCCATTGCGTGCGGGTGGGCGTTGCGGTACCACTCGTGGACGAGCGCGAAGGCGACGTCGTGGTAGCCGAAGATCCAGGGCGCGTCGCGCTGGAGCACGTGGTTCATCTTGCGGATGATCGCCAGGCGTTCGGGCGTGTTCTCCATGTGGCGCATCTGCTCGAACTGGCGGTCGAACTCGGGGCTGGCGTAGTTGGCGTTGTTCTCGCTGCCGCCCTGGCCTCGCCCGTTGGGGCCGTAGAGGAGGAAGAGGAAGTTCTCGGGGTCGGGGTAGTCGGCGGCCCAGCCCCAGGCGATCATCTGGTAGTTGCCCGCGCGCACCTTCTCCTGGAAGCGGTTCCAGTCGGTCGTCTCGGCGACCAGGTGGATGCCGAGCTTGCGGAACTGCTTCGTCACGAAGTCGAGGCGGGGCCGCGACGCGCCGCCGGCCCAGCCGTTGACGAAGCGGATCTCGAGCGGCTTGCCGTCGGGGCCGTAGCCGCCGGGGTAGCCGGCCTCGGCGAGAAGCTGCCTGGCCTCGTCGAGCGAGCGGCGGACGGGGCGATTGCGCTCGGCGTCCCAGCGATAGACGAACGGGTTGATCCCCGCCTCGCCCTCCTCGTAGCCGAAGATGCCGGGCGGCGTGAGGCTGTGGGCGACGGTGGCGCGGCCGTTGAGGAAGATGGCGATCTCCTCCTCCACGTCGTAGGCGATGCTGATGGCCTGGCGGAGCTTCTGCTTCGCCTCGCTGTAGCCGCCGATGACCGGGTCGTCCATGTTGAACGCGAAGTAGTGGATGACGGCCGCGGGCGAGGTGAGCAGGCGGATGCCCTGCTCCCGCATATCGTCCGACAGCACGGCGTCGCCCTGCGAGGTGAGCGTGACGGCTTGGTCGAAGACGTCGCTGCTGATGCCGCACGAGTCGTAGTAGCCCTGGCGGAACTTGTTCCAGCGCGGCACCCACTCTTTCTCCATGCGGAACACCACGCGGTCAATCAGCGGCACCCGGGCGCCGGCGTCTCTGAGCATGCCCGCGTCGCGCATTTCCTCGAACAGGGCCTTGGCCGGCGGGTCCTGCGGCTCGGGCAGGTCGGGGTAGCGTTCCTCGCGGAAGTTGGGATTTCGCTCCAGCACGATCTGGTTGGTGGGGTCGAGTTCGGCGAGGACGTATGGCCCCGTGCCCACGGGGTTGCGGTCGAACGTGATGCCCCGCTCGAGCAGGGCGCGCTGGTTGTAGTATTCGATGGCCTCGGACGGCACGGGGGCGAAGAAGGGCATGGCCATCCAATAGAGCATCTGCGGATAGGGATGGGGCAGCACGACCTCGAAGGCATAGCGGTCCACCTGGCGCACGCCGGGGAATGCGAAGGCCGCGTAGTCGAGGCGGATGGGGTCGAGCCGCTCGTCCTGCTCCTGGTTGTAGAGCGGGCCAACGGCTGCGGCGCGGCGCTTGCGTTCGGCGGCCAGGGCCGCCTCAATCGCCTCGCAGTATTCGCGCAGCCCGAGGAGGTTCTGCTGGAGCGTGGGCAGGATGGGATTCTGCACCCGGGGATCGGCCAGCCGCCGGATGGCGTGCACGTAGTCGTCGGCGACCAGCTCGCGCGTGCCCTCGGCGAAGCAGGGGTGATTCTGGTACTTGATTCCGGGGCGAATGCGGACGGTGTAGACCGTGGCCTCGATCGTTTTGCCTTGCAGGACGACCTGCCGCGTTTCGGGCCTCGGCACGGCAACCGCCGTCAGGGGCTCGAGCGTGTAGGGCCGCTTCAGCAGGTGATATTGGAAGGGCGGCTCGACGATCTGGCAGAGAATCTCGTACATGAACGAGCCGTAGGCGCGGCCGGGGTCGAGCGTCCCCGGCTCGCTCGTGAAGGTCGTATAGTAGACGTTCGCCCGCTCATCGCACTCGGGATAGGGTGAGTTGCAGGCCGACAGGATAACCGCTACGGCCAGGCACGATCTCGACGCCAGAAAGTTGCGTCGGCTGCACGCAGGGCGCAAGATCACCGCTCCTCTCCTTCGGCGGGCAAGCCCCCCCGTACGGGTTCGACACCACGGGCAGATGAATACTCGGACAGCACGGGCGATCGTGGCTACCATTGGCGGAAGCGGTCGGGGTTGTAGCCCCAGCGGTCGGCGACGGCCCGGTAGAGGGCCGTGGGCACAAAGTCCTCCTGCGGCGCCTCGCGCGCCTGCTTCCGCGCCCTGATCGGATGCAGGTCGGGCTCGGCGTCGGAGAGGGTGACGGCAACGAGGCCGACCAGGCCCTGGGCCTCGGCGGACGTGACGATCAGCTCGCGGATCGGCTTCTCGGGGTGGGGGTTCGGCCAGGCGAAGGCGTAGAGGCCGGCGCTGTCGAACTTCGGGGTCGGGCCTTCCCAGGCGATGCAGCAGACCTTGGGGTCCAGCCGCTTCGCGCTGCCCCCGCCGCCCCAGGTGGTGCCGAACGGCGCGTACCAGTCGCCCACCTCCTTGTCCAGCCGAATGGGGACGTCGGTCTTGCTGCCGTCGGCATAGACGACGG
>Ga0307379_10001866_pt1 | contig 32105 bp, 32 predicted proteins | sample UN2MG_FD_202237 | JGI IMG/M metagenome (GOLD analysis project Ga0307379, IMG submission 202237) | Soil microbial communities from Risofladan, Vaasa, Finland - UN-2 | ecosystem: Environmental > Terrestrial > Soil > Coastal area > Acid sulfate soil | place: Finland: Risofladan, Vaasa | collected...
GCGGGCGCGGAGGGCACGGCGCTTTTCAGCTACTATTACTTAGCACTAGACACCAAGAACGTTGACCCGGTTAGGGTGAGTGACCTGAAGGCATCGGTATTCGCGCAACCTGCCTCCCCGCCTGGCATGCCGTGGCGAGAAGGGGAAGGAGGCCAGCAATGAAACACCCGACTTGCAGGTTGATAGCAATCATACTTGGGTGCATGGCCTTCCTCCTGGCTGCCGTCCCAACCTTTGCCAATTATCCTATTGAGATAGAGTTTGTTGGCGTCTCCCCCCCTGTGAGTGGGTGTGCTTGCCAGGCCGTTGAGGTAACAGTCAGGGCCAGGGACTATGATGTGACCACGTCGGGAGTCGGATATGATGACCTACTTTTACAGGCTCTCCCGCCTGGTTTGGGTTGGACACCTACAGCCGCGGCAGAGCGAGATGAGAACGGTTGGTGGTATCAGACATTCACAAAAACTTTTGATGATCCTGGCGAATATCCCGACGTAGATGAGTACATGTTCAGGGCGATTGATCTGGATATCTTCCATGGAGAGAATGACGTAGACGATCAGGTTGTCAGGACCAAGGTGATCGTGCAGGATCACTATGACACGGACACGCCTATCTCATGCGCCATAGACGCTCCGGACGACGGCGAAGGGTATGCGCCAGGCGCTGAAGTCACCTGCACAGCCCATGCCACTGACTACGACAAGAAGAATTGCGCCGACATTGAGGATACCCCCTTAACCTATGTATGGACAGCCCCCACCGGCGGCTCGTTTAAGGACGGCGAGAACACAGGAGAAGAGGTCACTTGGGTAGCCCCTGATGTCCCGGGCACGTATACGATCACGGTGACCGCAGATGATGCCCCGGAGGATTCCGAGCCTCGCTCTTATTGCGGAACGAGGTCCGATAATGCGGTTCCAAAGTCAGTGACTGTGACGGTCGGCATTATCCATGTGAAGCCGGGCGGCGATGATGACGACGATGGCCTCACTTGGGACACCGCCAAGCAGCACCTGAATGACGTTGATGAAAAGCAGGGAGCACTTGCAGCTGCCTACACCGGCGGTGAGATATGGGTCGCGGCCGGCACGTATGACGAGAACATTACCCTTGTGGACGGCGTGGGTTTGTACGGCGGGTTCGCCGGCGATGAGACGGCGAGGGAACAGAGATCGCCGAACGACCATGAAACCATTCTTGATGGTAACAAACTCGGAAGTGTAGTAACCATACCAGCAGAGGCGACCTCTGCTACCGTTGTCGACGGCTTCACGATCCAAAATGGCATAGGAACTCTGGTGAGCAGCAGCTATTATGGCGGAGGTATCTACTGTCCCTCCGGCGCCACGGGTTCACCTACGATAAGCCATAATAGGATTATCTGCAATTATGTCACCTCCTACGGGGGAGGTATCTACATTGGCGGTGGGTTACCAACAATTACCTACAACTACATCATAGGGAATGATACCCCAGGTTACGGAGGTGGCATCCACCTCGCTAATGCCACTGCAGATGTCGCTAACAATGTCATCTCGGCTAATGGTGCACTTCGAGGTGCCGGCATCCATTGCAACAGCGGGACAACTACCATAACGAACAATACGATAGCACTGAACGATGGCTTGACAGGCGGAGGTATATACTGCAACGACTCAGTGACTGTCACTGGAAATATCATCGCCTACAACTGCTCGGGGATTTACCAAACAAACACCTCGTCGTACCCTACAATAAACTACAATTGCCTCCATAATGTCTCTTCGGACTACACGAACGTAACGTTGGGGACCGGCAATGTACTTGGAGACCCCTCATTTGCGAGGATTGATTACGGTGACTTGCATATTCAGCCAACTTCTGACTGTAGGAACGCCGGAAGCAACGACGCAGTGCAATCGTTACCCACCGACATTGAAGGGAGAGATCGTATACTCAATACCACCGTTGATATGGGAGCATACGAGTCGGACGGAACAACCTACAGCATTCCCGATAAGGTCTATCGGGTTATTGGAACGGACGGCAGTGATAGCAACGACGGCACTGATTGGGATGCTACCCATGGAATGGCTACGGTGCAAGGAGCGATAGACAAAGCGGCTCAAGCCGGAGCCTCAGTCTGGGTGAAGGGGGGGACCTATTCTGCCCCCCTCACCTTCTCGGAGCATCTTGCTCTTCATCCATTTGTCTATCTCTATGGCGGTTTCGCCGGCAGTGGAAGTCAGAGAGGCAACTACACGACTCTGGATGGAACCAACAACGGACGGGTGCTTGCCATTCACGGCGGCTATGGTGTCAATGTAGTGGATGGATTCACGATGACTCGCGGATACATCTACGGGGAACACGGAGGTGGGATATGTATTAGCAATTCATCTCCCGTGATCTCCCACAACGTTCTACAGAGCAACTCCGTCGGCGGCTTCAGGTATGGAGGTGCGCTGTACTGCCTGTATGGATCGCCGTTGATTGCTCACAACTTCTTCGGCGGGTATGACAAAGGAAACGTTGCCTACGAGGGAGGCGCTATCATGAGTCAATATTCCGCTGCATACATTGCCGATAACTTCATAGAATACAATTCGGCGGTTTATGGCGGTGGAGTTTCGAGTTGGGGGTCAGCCACGATCGCTAACAACTTTGTATATAGCAACCATGCCGATTGGCAAGGTTGCGGAATCAATAGGGTAGGCTCTGGCGACGCTCTGATAGCTAACAATACGATAACCTACAACACAAGCACATCAGGATATTGGATAGGTGGCGGCGGTGTCTACGTGTCTGGCTATACTACCGATACAGTACTACTTGCGAACAACATCATCGCCTACAACAGGGACGGCATCTATCTCAATACCTCTACCTTTACTCCCACGTTAGGTCTATTCAAGAACTGTGTCTATGAGAATAGGGGCACGGATAGTGTTCTGCGAAACTACGTGAACATCACCGATTACGGCACAGACTTCAGCAGCAATCCAATAATGGATACGTTGCCTTGGAGAATTCAGTCGTCATCACCTTGCCGTGATGCCGGCAATCCTAGCTACGCGCCATCCGATGACATTGAAGGGAGACAACGTGATGGCAACCCGGATGTTGGATGCTATGAGTATTGGGAACCATAGCTGTGCTTCCTCAAGCCACTGATGGTGATGACGGAGAACCGCTTATTACATCTTGGGACATACCGACCACTTACGCTGCCGTCTACCATGACGAAAAGGTTGGCGGATGGAATGGATCCATTGGCTTCTATCGGGACGACTATGTTGGACCACTTACCTCTGGACAGACCAAGACCTGGCAGATATGTGTATGGTCAACTCCCGATATGCCTGCCGATCACAATGCCACTTATCTTGTGATGAATAGAATGGATAACATTGCCCTCACCAGCGATTTCCAGTTTGAACTGAAGTTGGTGTCGAAGCCGGAATCGGTATCAGCCGGACCGGACATTGGCACAGTATGGAACGCGGACTCGCCCACGATGGAAGTGGAAGTCACGCTCCCAACCTACCGAACTGATAATGGCTTATCTGGTTATCAGTTTGAGTTCTCTGCCACGGCCATCCCCGAACCCTCCTCCTTCCTCGCCCTGGCGGGCGGAGTGATGGGGCTGGGGCTTCTTCGCAGAAGAGTGAACGGTAAGCAGTAAACAGTGAACAGTGAACGGTGAGTCGTGTGGTTGCGGTTGCCCCGACGGATCGGGATGTCCCGATGGATCGGGATGCTCGCTCCGGCGGCACTCGCTCCCGCGGCACGCGGCTCGTGCCGGGGAGACGTCCATCGTGGAGCGTCCCGGGCCGTAAACGCATGACTATCAACAAAACGAGTAGCCTAACCACTACCGTCTGACCTAATATCCCATCACCCCATCCACTACTCCGTTACTCCATCACTCCGATACTCCACAATCGCATAATCCTCCCCTTGACAAATCTTTCCGCTCGGCGTAGTATGAAAACGGTTACATTGACATTCGATTGCCTTCGGGGCGAGGTGATCTCAGTTGCAGCCGACCATCAAAGATGTTGCGCGACAGGCGGGAGTCTCTACCGCCACGGTTTCGCGCGTCCTCAACGAGGCCATCGGCGTCTCGGAGCACACCAGGCTGAGGGTCGATCAGGCCATATCCGATCTTGGATATCGGTACAACGCCCTCGCCAGCAGCCTTAAGAAGCAGCAAAGCAGCTTAATCGGGCATATCGTGCCGAGCATCGCCGGGCCGGTCGCGCCCGTACTCGCCCGCGCAGTCGAAGAAGAAGCCCAGAAATCCGGCTACAACGTCATCCTGTGCAACTCCTCCGAGAACGTCGAGAAGGAAAAGGCAAACGTCAACGTCCTGCTCGAGCGGCGTGTGGAGGGAATAGTTTTCACCGCACCGATGATGCCCGAGCACGTAAAGGCCATCAAGGCGAGGAACGTGCCGGTCGTGATCATTGAGCGCAGGTGGGAACTCGCAGGCTTTCCGTTTGTGGAGCCGGACAACTTCAAGGCCGCCTATGACGCGGTAAAGTACCTCCTCAAGCTGGGGCATAAGCGTATTGCGATGATAGTCGGTCCGCCGAGCGCGATTATTTCCAAGCTGAGAATGGACGGCTATGAGCGGGCGCTGATGGACGTCGGCCTGGGCCTGGACGGCAATCTCACCTCCGAGGGGAACTACACCAGAGTGTCCGGCTATGAGGCCATGCAGAAGTTCCTGGGGCTCGAAAAGCGGCCGACCGCCGTCTTTGCCGCGAATGATGCGATGGCTATTGGCGCGATGCAGGCGGCATTCGATGCGGGGCTGAAGGCGCCCGAGGACATTTCGTTCGTCGGTTTTGACGACACCTATGCGGAGTTGACGATCCCTCAGCTCACCACGGTTCATCAGCCTCTGCACGAAATCGGCACGCTGGCGACCAAGATCATCATGGCGCAGATGAATGAGTCAGGCGATCAGTATCCGCTGGAGAACGTGCTCACTTGCTACCTAAAAGAGCGGAGCTCTTGTGCGAAGGTTTGATCCATATCCCTTCAATTTGCGATCTGAAATCTCCAATTTGAAATCATGCTGACTTCCACCTTCATCCATGTCCAGGGCGTCGGGTATACTACCGAGCGCCGGATTTGGGAGATGGGCGCGCAGACCTGGGAGCAATTTCTGGAGATGCACCCCTCGCTCCCCCTCACCGATGCCAAGAAGGCGCTCATCATCCCGAGGGTCGAGGAGTCCATCGCAAGCCTCTCCGCACGCGATCATGCCTTCTTTGCCCAAACAATCCCATCGAAGGAGCATTGGCGGGCGGTGAGCGAGTTCGGCGGCGAGCTGGCTTACCTGGACATCGAGACGACCGGCTGCTACCGGCACGATGAGATCACGGTCATCGGCCTCTATGACGGCATCGAGATGCGGACGTTCATCCGGGGCAAAAACCTGGACGAGTTCCCTGACGCCGTCTCGAACTACAAGATGCTCGCAACGTTCTTCGGCAGCGGCTTCGATATCCCGTTCATTCGGCGGATGTTTCCAAACCTGAAGCTCGATCAGCTCCACGTGGACCTCTGCCACCTCCTGAGGAGACTCGGTCTCACCGGCGGATTGAAGAGCATCGAAGGCAAGCTGGGGATCGTGCGGCGACCCGAGTGCGAGGGACTCGACGGATGGGATGCGGTCCGGCTGTGGCGAGAGTATCGCCGGGGAAGCGACGAGGCCCTGAAGCTCCTGCTGCTCTACAATGAAGAAGATGTCATCAACATGAAAGGCCTGCTCGAGTACGGATACGATCGACTCCTACGAGAGACGCGGGGACGCGGTGAATCACTCATCACACCTTTTATGGTATAATGCAGACGCATTACTCTGTTGGAGGAAGTTTATGACCGAACTGGAATACCAGGGCGAAGAGCCCGAACAGGGGAAAGACACATATACTTCGACTGCCTATAGCAACGACATTACGTGCGGCATCTGCGGAGCCCCTGTGCGGAACGTTCCAGTTATGTACGAACGTATGAATATTGACTGGCGATGCGCGAAGTGTTTGCGCAGAGACAAGCCGGTCTTGGAAGACCGCGCGTAGCGCTCAAGTGGAACTGCCCCAGCGGGACAAGCGTCTTTAATGTGGTAGGCCTAACTGACGTATGAAGCATAACACCTCTCATATTGACGCCTCGGCCCAAATACCGTATACTTCTGCTGTACCATCTCGAAGGAGGATGACGATGGCCAGACGGCCGATCGCATATCTTATAGCCATATTCCTTTTCATGCTCTCCAGCCCGTTGATCTACGGGGAGCCGCCTCCCGATATGCCGACGCCGCCGAACATGGAGCTGCCTCCCATGCCTCCGGGCGTGCCGCCACCGGCCACCTCACCCAGGTCGCCAAGACCGAATCCGAATCAGCCCAATCAGCCCAACCAGCCACCCAAGACGCAGATTGTTGACCGGCCGGATCTCGCCACCCCACTGGGCGCGGACACCGGTCCTGTGCAAACTGAGGACACGGGCATGGAGCACGTCGGCGGGCGTGACTGGCCGATGTTCAGAGGCGACACGGCGCACACGGGATATACCGAAGAGCAGCTTGCTTTTCCCCTGAAACTGGCCTGGAAGTTCCCGACCGAGATAGTCCCGAACAACCCATCTTCGCCCGCGGAGTCTGGGGGCGTAGTGTACATGTGTGCGGGAAGGCGGCTGTATGCCATCAATTCCGAAACCGGCTCGCTCAAATGGCGTTTTCCCGAGGAGGAAACCCTCAGCGCAGTCGTGAAGTCTTCGCCGCTCGTTGGGCCCGATCTCGTCTATTTCGGCGGTGGTGACGGCAAGCTGTATGCCGTGACAAGAGATACCGGAACGCTTGCCTGGAATTTCACCACCAAGGGCATCATGAACTCATCTCCCGTCCTCATGGACGACGTTGTGTACGTAGGTTCGAGTGACGATCACCTGTACGCCCTGGATGCGAAGACCGGTCAACCCAAGTGGCCGGGCGGATTTCGGGTGAGAGACGACGTCTCCACCTCGCCGGCCGTCGTGGGGGGACTGGTGTATTTCCTGTCCAGCGACATGCTTCTCTATGCTGCCAATACAAGCGGCGGCAAGGCTCCAAAATGGGCGGTTCGCATAGGGAGCTGGTCCAAAAGCGCCACCCCGGTCGTCTCCGAGAGTACTGTCTATCTGGCCGCCGGCAACACGATGCAGGCATATCAGGCGAAAAGCGGCAGGCTGAAATGGGGGATAAAGTTCCAGACCGATATCACCACTATCCCCGCGGCCGATCCTACGGGCGTGTACTTCGCCTGCAAGAATGGGAAGTTCTACGCGCTGAATCTCGCCGGCAAAGTGAAATGGGAAAAGCCTGCCGAACTCGGCGCATCAGCCTATGGATCGCCGATCGTTGCGGGAAACGATGTGATCGTCGGCACGAACAAGGGCTTCCTCTATGTCTTCGACAAAGATAACGGCGACCTGGTGTGGAAATATGTTGTTCAGCCGGAAGCATTCGATTACGGCAGACTGAAGTATGTGAATATTACCTCTACGCCGATGGTATCGAACGGCACTCTCTATGTCGTGGCCGATGACGGCACTCTTCATGCATTCCGGGCTGATGCGCCCGACAGCACCGCTCCAGTAGTTTCGACGGTTGTTCCTCCGCGTGACTACATCATGCCGGGTGCGCCGCCGGTGCAGATTGCAGCCGTCATTGGCGACCTGGGCAGCGGCATCAATGAAGACAGCATCTCCCTGACGTTGGACGGTCAGCTTGTGGAGCATAAGCTCATCCTAGAGCGTGGGATAGTCTGGTTTAAGACCGAGATAACTCAGCCCGTCCAGCCGCTGAGGGACGGCCTTCACGAGGTTAAGCTGAGCCTCTCTGACTGGGTGGGGAACAAGACCGACATGAGCTGGTGCTTCACGGTGGACAATCGGATGCAGAAGCTGAAGACGACAACCAGCACTACCGGCCAGTCCAATGCTGAAGGCCCCCCTCCCGGACGCTAATCTTCTCTAAAGGGACGCTTTCCTCTTCGTCTTCTTTGCCAGCGGCGTGGGTCCGTAGGACCGCACGGCCGCTCATCTCACATCAGCGAGTGTCTCTTATAGAACCAGGCCTTCACGAGTTGGACCAGCCCCAGATACGTCACCGTAAGCGCGGCGATGGCGAACAGAAGTAACGCCGGCGGCGGGACAAACCCCAGTATCCTCCCCAGATAGCTATAGGTCAGCAGCACGGCGGCGAGCACAACGGCGACCATGGTCAGCGCCAGCGGACGACTCGGCCGGCTCGCAAGCGGGTTTCCCGGAGTTCGGATGACGAAGATCACCAGCGTCTGAGTCGCCAGCGACTCAATGAACCATCCGGTGTGAAATAGTCTTTCGCCGGCGTTGAAGCCATAAAGCAGCACACCGAATGTCAGGAAATCGTAGACCGAGCTGATTGGGCCGATGATCAGCATGAACTGCCGGATGAAGGAAATGCGCCATCTCTTCGGCTGACGAAGCATCTCCGGATCAACTCTGTCGCTGGGGATGCTGACCTGCGATGTATCGTAGAGAAAGTTGTTCAGCAGAATCTGAGTCGGAAGCATGGGAAGGAACGGCAGGAATAGGGAGGCCGCCGCCATGCTGAACATGTTGCCGAAGTTGGAGCTTGTCCCCATCGTTATGTATTTCATGATGTTGGCGAAGCTCCGGCGGCCTTCCAGAACGCCGTCGTGCAGCACGGCAAGATCCTTCCGCAGGAGGATGATTTTGGCCGCATCCTTGGCAACATCAACCGCATTCACCACCGAGACCCCTATATCCGCTGAATGCATCGAGGGGGCGTCATTGATCCCGTCTCCCAGAAAACCGACTACGTGACCTCTCGACCGGAGCGCAGTGATCACCCGGTTTTTCTGCTCCGGTGAAGCCCTGGCGAATATGGCCCCATGCTCGGCATGCCAGGCCAGCGCGCCGTCATCCATGTGATCAACCTCGCTCCCGACGATGACTTGCTCGGTTGGAAGCCCTACATCGCGAACGATCTTCCGGGTCACATACTCGTTATCTCCCGTCATGATGATGACGCGAATGCCGTCATCCATCAGCGCGCGAAGGGTTTGCCCCACATCCTCCTTCGGCGGGTCGAGAAAGCCCGCGAACCCAATGAGGGTCATGTCATGCTCATCGGCTTTGCCGTATGAGAGCTGTTCCGGAACCACCCTGACGGCAACTCCGATCACACGATAGCCGTCCTCACTGAAGCTCTTGTAGGTCATATCGGCCGCCTCCCGACATTCTACGTCGAAGGGCTTGGTCTCGCCGTCCAATTCGACACAGGTGCAGACGTCATAGATATTCTCGACAGCTCCTTTCGTGACCAGGAGTCTCTCATTCTCTCGCTGGACGACCACCGACAGCCGCCGCCGCTCGAAGTCGAACGGTATCTCCTCGATCTTCCGATATTCGTGAACGTCCGGCTGCTGATGGCGTAGAACGGCGTCATCCAGGGGACTTCGGACTCCGGTCTCGAAGTAGCTATTCAGGAAGATCATGCTCAGGACTCTTTCGTCCTCACGTCCCCGGACGGTGACATGCCTCTCCAGCACCACCTCTCCGAGCGTGATAGTGCCCGTCTTGTCAGAACAGAGTATGTCCATACTCCCGAAGTTTTCGATTGACGCAAGCTGCTTGACGATCACGCTTTTCTTCGCCATGCGCTGAGCGCCCTTCGCCAGTGTGACCGAGATGATCATGGGAAGGAGCTCGGGGGTCAGGCCGACCGCCAACGCCACCGCGAACAGAAACGACTCAAGCAAGGGACGCTGAAAGAGGCTGTTCACCAGGAAGACAAAAAGCACCAGCAGGATGATCACTCGGGTGATCAGCAGCGCGAAATGCCTTATGCCGCGGTCGAACTCCGTTTCGGGAGGGCGCTCGGCAAGCCTCGCTGCGATTGCCCCAAATGAAGTCGAGCTGCCGGTCCGAACCACGACTGCTTTGCCGTATCCGCTTTGGACCGCCGTTCCCAGGAAGACGCTGTTCTCGGCGTCTGTGATATTGTGAGGGCCGTCGGGCAGATCCTTGACTTCCTTCTCGACGGGCATTGACTCTCCCGTGAGGGCCGACTCGCGGACATAGAGATCCTTCTCCTCGAGCAGGCGGCAGTCGGCGGGAACGAGGCTTCCGGCGGTGAGCTTCACGACGTCCCCTGGTACTAGGTCTGTGATCGGAAGCTCTTGCTCCTCGCCGTCGCGGAAAACCGACGCCGTGGAAGCCACCTGCTTCCGAAGCTCCTCCGCGGCATGGCTAGCCTGGAATTCCTGATAGAAGTTCAAGAGGACGCTCAACAACACCATCGTAATGATTATGCTGGCATTGATCCTCTCTCCAAGAGCGAATGAGATGGCGCTGGCAACCAGCAGGATTATGACAAGTGGATTGGCAAAGAACCGAAGGAACTGCAGCAGGACTACAAAGCGCCTTTGGCGGACTAGGCTGTTCGGGCCGAACTCTCTTAGCCGGCACTCAGCCTCCTCGGTGGATAGCCCCTGGGGTGCAGTATCAAGCTTTCTCAGCAGCCCATCAAGTGGAATGCTCCAGAAATGGTTCAGGTCGCTGCGGTTGCTCATACATCAGGCGTTATACCCGTTTCAACCGCGCTGAACTTCATGACTGGCACTTGGCCGGGCATCTGTGATAGCGGCTCGTTCGCTTCTGGGGGCTAATCTCTGACGACCCGCAGTTTCTGCCCGTGACCGCTGATCTTCTCCAGAGGCACGCCTTCCCCTTCCTCTACTTCCTTGCTGGCCGCACGCAGATGCTTCGCCGAGTCCTCGGGCGAAGTCGCGTTGATGTAAATGCCGGCCCCCATCTCGAATCCCGCCTGAATGGTAAGCCTGGGCAGGACCTCCAGATGCCAGTGGAAGACGTGCTCCTTTTCGGTCTCGAAGGGCGAAGTGTGCAAGGTATAGTTGTACGGAGGATTTTGCAGCACTCGGCCAATGCGACCCAGCGCATCCTGAAGCACATTGACGAATCCCGGTATGAGCCGCTCGGCGTCATCAACGAACGATCGGCTGTGCTGCTTCGGGATGACCCATGTTTCGAACGGGAATTTCGGCGCAAAGGGCTCGAATGCGAGGAAATCATCAGTCTCGACAATGACTCGCTGACCGAAGTTCAGCTCCTGGCGGATCATGTCGCAGAACAGGCAGCGATCGTGGTAGCTATAGTAGAGATCGGCGCCTTCCATCTCGGTCCGAACTTCCGTCGGGACCATGGGCAGTGCGACCAACTGCGAGTGCGGATGCTCCAGTGACGTGCCCGCGACCTTCCCATGATTGCGGAAGACCATCACGTACTTGAACCGCCGGTCCTTGGAGAGATCCATCATCCTCTGGCGGATTGCCCACCAGACCTGCTCCGCCTGAGCCGGCTCGATACTCGACATGCACTTATTGTGCATGGGTGTCTCGATGATCACCTCGTGAGCTCCCACGCCGTTCATGAAGTCGTACATGCCGTACCCCGAGCGATCCAGATCCCCCTCGATCGCGAGCGCGGGAAATTTGTTCGGGACGACCCGCACATGCCAACCGGGCGAATTCGGGCTAGCCTCTCCATCGTGGAAGGCAAGGACCTCCGGCGGAGTTTTCTCCTCATTCCCAGGGCAGAACGGGCAATTCTCCACGTACTCGGGCTTTGAGCCACAAGTGTCCTCCACCACGAAATCCGAAGGCCTCTTACTGCGCTCTGTGGCGATAATCACCCATTCCCTGGTGATTGGATCTTTCCTCAACTGCGGCATGCTGCGTACTCCTCCGTGAACAGAAAAACATAATGCGTAACGAGTAATCCCGTAAACCTGTTCCGGTTACGCGTTACTCGTTACTCGTTAAGCGTATTTTAATCTTCGGCTTTGGATGCCGCCTCCTGTAGGGAGAATGGGCAAGCCCTATCACGGAAAATAACTCCTTGAATTCGGTACGGCAATAAAGTATAATGCCCACAGAAACCGGAGGATTCGCGTGCGCGCTGAGATGATCTCGGTGGGAACCGAGCTGCTTCTGGGGCAGATCGTAGATACCAACGCCCCTTATCTAAGCACAGTGCTCTCCGCCCTCGGTATCGACGTTTACTACCGCATCACGGTTGGAGATAATGCCGCCCGGCTTGCGGAGACGCTTCGAACAGCGCTCTCGCGGGCGGACCTGGTGATAACCATCGGCGGCCTGGGGCCTACTCAGGATGACTTGACCAAGGAAACCATTGCCAAGGTCCTGGGCGAGCAGATGGTGATGGACACGGAATCGGAGAAGGTGATCAGAGCCTTTTTCGAGCGCCGGGGACTTCAGATCGCGCAGAGCAATCTGAAGCAAGCCCTCAAACCGGAAACCGGTATGCCGATGCCGAACAGCGTGGGCACTGCTCCCGGGGTGATAGTCGAGAAGGCCGGCAAGATCGTGATCGCCCTTCCCGGCCCGCCCGGAGAGCTGATGCCTATGGTGGAGAAGTCGGTAATCCCCTACCTCAGCCAAAAGGCCCTGGGCGCCCCGACGGTTCTGGTTTCCCGAATCCTTAAAGTGGTCGGCATTGGGGAGTCCGCCGCCGAGGAGAAAGTCAAGGACCTCCTCAGCAACCGGAATCCCACTATTGCGCCATATGCCGGTGCGGGCGAAGTCCAGTTCCGCATCTCCGCGAAGGCATCCAACCGAGAAGAGGCCCTCGAGCTGATAGCCGGTCTCGAGCAGAAGGCTCGGGAGCGGCTCGGAGAGTTCATCTATGGCGTGGACGAGGAAACCCTGGAGTCGGTCGTGGTGCATGCGCTCATCGAGCGGAAGCTCACTCTCGCGCTGGCGGAATCCTGCACCGGCGGACTGATCGCTCACCGGGTGACGAATGTCCCTGGAAGCTCTAATACTTTCCTGGCGGGGATCGTGTCTTATAGCAATAGGGCCAAGTCCGACTTCCTGGACGTGCCCGAGGATCTGATTTATACTCACGGGGCGGTCAGCCCGGAAGTCGCCGAGGCGATGGCGAACGGGGCGGCGGCTCGAACGGGCGCGGATATCACTTTGGGAGTGACGGGGATCGCAGGCCCGGGAGGCGGTTCGGCCGAGAAGCCGGTCGGCCTGGTCTACATCGGCCTGAGGACTCCCGATGGCACGAGCGCAACGAAGAATGTTTTCGGCGGCAGCCGAATCGAAATCAAGCTGAGGGCAGCGCAGGCAGCGCTGAACCTGGTGCGGACATGGTTGCTGCGTGATGCGTAATGCGTGAGGGAAGACCTTCCAGAGTTACGGATTACGCATTATGGATTACGGATTGGTCATGGACAAAGTACGCACATTCGTAGCAATACCGATCCCTGCGGAGATCAGGCGCAGGCTGGTGGAAGTCGAGCAGGACCTCATGCCGGCGAAGGCGGGCGTGAAGTGGGTCCCTGAAGACAATTTCCACGTCACGCTGAAGTTCCTGGGGTACGTCGAGCCGGAAAGGCTGGAGGCAATCGCCCGCGGAGTCGAGGCGGCCATTCAGGGAACAGGCCCGTTCGAGGTCGAGCTGGCGGGAGTCGGCGCATTTCCGAAGATCACTCGGCCGAGCGTAGTCTGGGTCGGCGTCACCAGAGGCGGTCAGGAGATGATATCGCTGGCAGACCGTATTGATCGCGAGATGGCGAAGATCGGCTTCGAGCGGGAGAATCGGCCGTTCAGCCCGCATATCACCGTGGGGCGGGTGAAATCCCCGAAGAATCGGGGCTGGCCGCCGGAGAACCTGAGTGGGCTGAGAGAGTTGATCGAGAGGCATCAGAATCGTGAAGTCGGCTCATTCGGAGTCGAGCAGGTGAACATCATGAGAAGCGAGTTACGGATCACAGGTCCAATATACAGCGTAATCTCAGATTTCAAGCTAATGTTAATGAGTAATCCGTAAGGAGAAGGGAGAACGGACTTGGACAGCGGGAACGGCAAGGCAAAGGAGCAGGCCCTGGAGCTTGCCCTGAACCGTATTGAAAAGCAGTTCGGCAAGGGCGCAGTCATGCGGCTGGGCCAGGCATCACGATTGACTGTTGACGTGATCTCAACGGGTTCGCTGGCGCTCGACGTTGCGCTGGGAGTCGGCGGCATTCCCAGAGGGCGAATCACGGAGCTCTACGGCCAGGAATCCTCCGGCAAGACGACCATCGGCTATCATATCATCGCGGAGGCGCAGAAGGCGGGCGGGATTGCGGCGTTTATTGACGCCGAGCACGCGGTTGATCCCGCTTACGCCCGGACTCTCGGGGTGGATGTGGATTCCCTCCTGGTCTCCCAGCCGGACACCGGCGAGGAAGCGCTCGAGATCGTGGACGCCCTGATTAGAAGCGGGGCAGTTGAGGTAGTTGTCCTCGACTCCGTGGCGGCGCTGGTGCCGAAGTCGGAGATCGAGGGCGAGATGGGCGACTCGCACGTCGGCCTTCAAGCGAGGCTGATGTCCCAGGCCCTCAGGAAGATCGGCGGGTCGCTGAGCAAGTCGAATACCGCGGCGGTATTCGTCAATCAGATTCGGGAGAAGATCGGCGTGATGTTCGGCAACCCGGAGACGACCCCAGGCGGCCGGGCGCTGAAGTTCTGGTCATCCGTTCGGCTGGAAGTCCGCCGGGTCGAGACTCTCAAGCAGGGCACGGAGATCGTCGGCGTGCGGACGAGGGTGAAGGTCGTCAAGAACAAGGTCGCGCCGCCGTTCAAGCAGGCGGAATTCGACATCATGTTCGGCAAGGGGATCTCCCGGTCCGGCGGAATCCTCGACATGGCCACCGAGCTCGGTCTGATATCGAAGATCGGGACCTGGTTCGCCTATGGGGATCAGCGCCTGGGACAGGGTCGTGAGAACGCAAAGTCGTTCCTGGAAGAGCACGATGACCTGATAGATGCGCTCGAAGGCCGAATCCGGGAGGAGACCATCTACAAGGTGGTGCTCACGCCGGAAGCCAAGGAAGAGGAGCCGGCTGAAGCTGATGCGTGATGCGTGAGGGAAACCTTCCGGGGTCACGAATCACGGATCACGAATCATGCCCAGAAGGTAGAGTGCCTTGGAACAGCGAATAAGTTCCATAGAGAAGGCAAAGGAAAAGGCTTTGAGGCTGCTGGATTATCGGCCTCGAAGCAGCAAGGAAATCGAACGCAGGCTGATGAAAGCCGGCTTCGAAGAGGAAGTAGTAGCAGAAACACTGAGACGCCTGGAGGAAGTGGGCCTCATTGATGACGCGGAGTTCGCCCGAATGTGGATCAACCACAGGAAGGCCGTGGGGAAGACCCGCATCAAATGGGAGCTCAGGCAGAAGGGCGTTCCGACGGAAGTAGTGGAAGAGGCTCTGTCCGGCATTGATCCCGAGACGGAGTATCAGTCGGCAATGAAGTCCGCTCGCGTTCGCTGGGCGAAAGACAAGAGCCCGGATGAGCGAACGAGGCGGCGCAGGCTCGCGGCTCATTTGCAGAGGAAAGGCTTCGGTTGGGACGTGATAAACAGCGTCCTGAACGAGCTTAGCGGCGAGCCCGATTAGAATGCATTACGGGTCCCGAGAGATCGGGACAGTCATTATCTCAAAGGAGGAACGTTCAGGTAATTCGTTTCACGATTCGTTATCGTGTTAGCCAATTCAAGGTCGTTGAAGTCGCTTAACCTCAATCCGATCAAAACACGGAGGTGAGGTAGACTGATGTGGTTGCAATACGCGGGATGCATTTTGGCATCCGTAGTCATACTGGTCATGGGATTCTTGCTTTGGGTAATCCCCTCAAAGCGCAGAGCAGATGAGCAATCTAGAGAAGCTCGAAGACTCAGAGAACAGACTGAAAGGGAAATAGAAACCAAGCGAAGAGAGATTCTCGTCGAAGCCAAAGACGAGGCCCACAAAATTCGGGCCGAGGTAGATCGAGAGAATCGTGACAGACGAGCTGACATTCAGAGGTTAGAGCGAAGGCTAACGCAGAAGGAAGAAGTTCTAGACCGCAGGCTTGAAAACCTGGAGAGAAAAGAAAGATCGCTGACTGCCAAAGAGCAGGAGGCCGATAAGCTTAGTCAGGAAGCGAGCAACCTGATACAGCAACAGCGCGAGGAGCTTCAGCGCATTTCGGGACTCACGGCCGAAGAGGCAAAGGGCCTGCTGCTGAAGATGATCGAAGACGAGACCAAGCACGAAGCCGCGCGCCTGATCAGGGACATCGAGACTCAGGCAAAAGAAGAAGCGGACAAGAAGGCAAGGAACATAATCAGCCTTGCCATTCAACGCTGTGCAGTGGATCAGACGTCCGAGACCACTGTGTCGGTAGTCCCCCTCCCCAATGACGAAATGAAGGGCCGAATCATCGGCCGCGAGGGGCGGAATATACGGGCGTTCGAGACTCTCACGGGCGTTGACCTGATCATTGATGACACCCCTGAGGCGGTCGTGCTTTCGGGGTTCGATCCGGTAAGGCGCGAGGTGGCCCGAATCTCCCTGAGCAACCTCATCTCGGACGGGCGAATTCATCCCGGCCGGATTGAGGAGATGGTGAATAAGGCCCAGGCCGAGGTTGAGACGCATATCCGCGAGGCCGGCGAGCGCGCCGTATTCGAGGTCGGTGTCACCGGCATCGACCCGGAGCTTGTGAAGCTGCTGGGCAAGTTGAAGTTCAGAACCAGCTATGGCCAGAACGTCCTCGATCATTCGGTCGAGGTGTCCCATCTCTGTGGCGCGATGGCATCCGAGCTGGGCGGTAATGTGGCGCTCGCACGCCGAGCCGGCCTGCTCCATGACCTGGGGAAGGCGGTTGACTTCGAGGTTGACGGGCCTCACGCGACGATCAGTGCGGACCTGACCCGAAAACTTGGCGAGCATCCGGAGATCGTCCATGCGGTCGGGGCTCATCACAACGATGAAGACCCGCAGACCATGGAGGCAGTCCTGGTGGCGGTCGCGGATGCGATTTCGGCGGCCAGGCCGGGCGCTCGTCGCGAGACCCTGGAGACGTACGTGAAGCGCCTCCAGCGCCTGGAGACCATTGCAGACTCCTTTGACGGAGTGGAGAAGACTTATGCAGTCCAGGCGGGCAGAGAGATTCGTGTGATGGTCAAGCCGACCGAGATTGACGATCTGGCGGCGGCGAAACTGGCGCGCGATACCGCGAAGAGGATCGAAGAGGAGATGGAATATCCCGGCCAGATAAAGATCACGGTCATCCGTGAGACCCGGGCCGTTGACTATGCGAAGTAGCGATGGGGCGAGGAGAGATGGGGTGATGGGGCAACCCCCACGCTCCCATACTCCCACACTTCCATACCCTATAGGATAGAGAAAACGTTTGCGTATACTATTCATCGGTGATATCATCGGCAGGCCGGGCAGGCAGACTGTCGCCCGGCTGCTACCCGAAATAAGGGAGGAGTTTCGCCCGGATTTCGTGATTGCGAATGGTGAGAATGCCGCCGGTGGAATGGGGATCACCCAAGATACCGCGAGGGAAATCCTCAATGCTGGTGTTGACGCCATAACACTGGGCAATCATGTCTGGAAGAAAAAAGACATCTATCCCTACCTTGACCAGGAAGCGCGGGTCATAAGGCCGGCGAACTATCCGGCCGGATGCCCTGGTCATGGCTGGTCGGTTTTCAAGCTGGAGGCGGGAAGGCTGGGTGTAGTCAACCTCTGCGGCCGGATATTCATGGAATGCCTTGACAACCCTTTTCTCGTTGCCGACGCCATACTGGAAACCTTATCGGTGGAAACAGACGTCATAATAGTGGATTTCCACGCAGAGGCGACGTCGGAAAAATCGGCCTTCGCATGGTATATGGACGGACGTGCCGCCGCAGTGATCGGCACGCATACGCATGTGCAGACGGCCGACGAGCGCATATTGCCGAACGGGACGGCCTATATCACCGATGTGGGGATGACCGGCCCGAGGGATTCCGTTATAGGCGTCAGGAAGGAACTGATCATTTCGAAGTTCCTCACCCTGATGCCCGCCAAGTTCGAGATATCGGAGGACCAGACGTTTCTATCGGCGGTAATAGTGGATGCCGACCCTTCCACCCATAAGGCGGTTGGGATCGAACGCCTGCAAAGAAAGTGATCCGACGTTCGCTAAAGCTATGTCGGATAGAATTGGAGGAAGTTTTTCAATGAACAGAGCCTTCATAAAATGGATGCTGGCGCTGGCCGTAGTCATCCTGATTATCCAGACGGGGGCGTTCGCCCAGGGAGTGTTCGCCCGCAAGGAACAGATCGTTTACAGCGGAGATCCGATAGACCCGGATGCCATGAAGCTGGGAGCCTGGGGCGGCGGCTCTTGTGAAGAGTCGTCCCAGAACGCATACGGCGGCAGCCGCTCCATCAAGGTGACGCCGAAGGACCTCTATTCCGGCGGCCGTATTGATTTCCTCAAGCCCCTGGACCTCAGCAAGTCTTTCGCAGAAGACGATGGCTATATGCAGATAATAACGAAATTCTGGGGCGCCCAGGTAGGCTATGATGCGCTGACTGTCGGGCTGGGAGCGGCCGGGAGCACGGACATGTATGGAGGCGTCTACCAGTCCAGGCAGGTGCGCAGAGTGCGCGTCGTGCTGTTCTTCGAGGGCGGGCAGTCCACGGAAGTTCAGATGGATCTTTCGGGCTTCAAGCTCCAGGAAGACGGATGGATGGTGGTCTCATTCCCGCTTGCCGCCCTGAAAAGCGAGCTCGGTCTCCCCGATTATAAGCTTGAGCGCCTGGCAATCGCTGGTGACGGCTCTGAGGCGTTCCACGTCGGCGAGATAGCGACCATTCGGGATTCGACGCCCATCATACCGGGGGGCGGTGAGTCGAAAGAGGTTGCCAGGAATTACCCGATAGCGTTCCAGGCGTTCTGCCGGGCAGGCGCAACTCCAGTCAAATACTCGTGGGATTTCGACAATACGGATGGAATCCAGGAGCAGGCTGCCGGGGATCTGGCATATCACACATTCACCAAGGCAGGCAATTTCCAGGTGACGCTGACGGTGTCCGATGTCTTCGGCATCAAGAAGCCTGCAACAGCGACGGTGGAAGTGAAAGTCAATGAATAAAGGGAGACGATAGGTCCTATCGGTCCTATCGGTCTTATGATCAGCTCAGTAATCAAGAGCATGCGGCCGAAGCAGTGGACGAAGAACTTCTTCGTTTTCGCCGGCCTGCTGTTCACATTAGACAGCCCGCGCCCCATAGACGACTACTTCAAGGTCGTGCTGGCGTTCGTCGTCTTCTGCCTCCTGTCGGGGGTCGTTTACATTGTTAACGATGTGAGGGATGTCCAGGGCGACAGGAAGCACCCCAAGAAGTCGAAACGTCCGATTGCCTCAGGTGCTTTGTCCGCTCGTGCGGCGTTGGTGTGGGCAGCCGCTCTTCTAGTCGTGGCAGCCGCCGTGTCTACATCCCTGAACAAGGCGTTCATCCTGGCCGGCGTGGCTTATCTCGCCCTGCAAATTGCATATACCTTCGCGCTGAAGGAGATAGTCATCCTGGATGTGATGGCGATTGCTTTCGGCTTCGTTATTCGAGCCGTGGCGGGTGCGGCGGCGATTAGTGTCAATATCTCTCCCTGGCTCTTTATCTGCACGATCTTGCTGGCGCTCTTCCTTGCCCTGGCAAAGCGCCGTGGGGAATTGGTACGGGTCGAGGCCGGGATGCCGAACAGCCGTGCGAGCCTCGATCACTACACTGTGCCGTTCCTGGATCAGCTCATAGGGATTACCTCGGCCTCGACGATAATCGCCTATTCCCTCTATACCTTCTTCTCCAAGACCGGTGAGATACACCCCTTCATGATGGCTACTTTGCCATTCGTGATCTACGGCATTTTTCGCTATCTGCTGCTAATCCACCGGGAGGCCGATGCCGAAAGCCCCGAAATGCTATTGCTGACCGACAAGCCGCTCCTCATTGACATTGGCCTGTGGGCGATCGCCTGCGCGCTCATCGTGGCATCGAGGTAGTGCGGAGCGATCACTTGCCTAGCAAGTGGATGCTCATCTTGATGGCCCACAGCTTGCCTGTAGCGATCAGGTAGAGGAACGACCCCCCGAGGAAGATTAGAAATATCCCGCATATCTGCACTATCACCCGGTAGACGGTGGGATTGATGAGCCTGCGGCCGGTCGCGACCGCTATGCCGATCGCCAGATACCACAGAATATCGCCCATGATGTGGCCGAAGTAGAACGCGCAGATGGTGGAAACGGCATTCTGGGAGAGGGCGGCGAAGAAGGTCAGACCGATGGTCGCCCACCAGATAACCCAGTAGGGGTTCGAGATGCTGACCGCCATCCCGGTGAGAATGGGATTACGTAGGACGCCTTCGCCTCCGTCATTGGCGGTCGTTCGGATGTCCAGCGCTCCCCGCCTGGCATCACGGATCATGCCCCAGCCCATCCACAGGAGCATCAGTCCGCCGAGGACGGTTATTGTGCCGATAACCGGCCTGATCCTCAGGAAATGCCCCAGCCCAAACCACAGGCCCACGACGAGCACCAGTTCCAAAAGTGAGTGCCCGGCAACCAGTAAGACCGATGCCCTCATTCCCCGTCGCGCAGTCTGAGCAATGGTGACCGTCAGCAGCGGCCCCGGCATGAGCGCCCCCGAAAGCGCCGTGATGAACGAGAGGATGAATACGGATCCGACGGCCAAGCCTGTACCTCGCTGAACCCAGTCTAGCAATACGCCACAGAGGCTGTCAAACCACGAAGGAAGATCACTCGCTGTGGTAATGGGGACCGCGAACCTGTTCGCGCCAGTAATCGAGTAAATCGTTCAGAGTCCTGCCCATCGTAATGCTTGGCGACCACCCGGTAGCGGCCTTGAACTTCGAGCAGTCTCCGAGGGTGATGGGGGTGTCGGATGGGCGCATTCGCTCAGGGTCCGGGATGATGTCTACCCGTGAAGACGTCGAGGCAACGAGTCCGTCCAGCACCTGGCGCATGCCTACCGCTCTTCCGGAGCAGAGGTTATAGACCTCACCGGGGATGCATCTCTCGGCTGCCAGCACATACGCTTGGACGATGTCACGAACGTCGGTGAAATCACGCTTCGCGTCGAGATTGCCGACCATGATCTGCGGCGGCCTCAGTCCGGCCTCGATTTCGGCGATCTGACAAGCAAAGCTCGAGGCCGCGAAGACTTTCGACTGCCCGGGCCCGATGTGGTTGAATGGCCTGATTCTCACCACCGGCAGCTTGAAGGTCCGGAAATACTGCGCACCGAGCAAATCGGCACATGCCTTGCTGCATGCATACGGATTGGTCGGGTCCAGAGCGGCATCTTCCCCCACAGGCAGATCGGCTTCCGACACGGTTCCGTAGACTTCCGCCGAGCTCACAAGGATCAAGGAGCGGAGGCTTTCCATGCGGCGAAGCGCCTCCAGAATATGAAGCACGCCCATAACGTTTGTCTGGAACGTTCCGCCCGGATCCGCCAGCGATCGGGGAACAGAGCTTTGCGCCGCGAGGTGGTAGACGACCGAAGGCTCAGCTTGGCGAACGGCGGCTTCCACGCTGACGGGGTCTTCGAGGCGGCAGACGATCAGCTCCACCTCCGGCGGGGCTCCCGCCGTCACCTCATCGGGCGACAAGATCGTGCCGTAGATACGAACGCCGCCGCGCTGTGTAAGAGCAGCAGCGAGGTGTGTCCCCACGAACCCCGAAACGCCCGTGATGAGTACGGATTCACCAGCCATTCAGGCCGCGGACCTCCTCCCGCCAGTGGTTCAGCAGGTCGGACAGCGTCTGCTGGAGCGGAATTTCCGGTTTCCAGCCGGTCTGTGCCTTGAACTTCGAGGGGTCGCCCTGGAGCAGCATGACATCCGACGGCCGCATACGAGCAGGGTCTTGGCGTATTTCTACCTCGGCGTCGGACATGAGGATAAGCATATCGAGCATTTCCTGAACACTGTAGGACTGGCCCGATGCGATCACGTAGACCTCCCCGGGCACACAGCGATTCACCGCCAGCCAGTATGCTCGCACGATGTCCCGCACGTCGCTCCAGTCTCTCTTGGCATCGAGGTTGCCTACGTATAGTACCGGTTCCTGCTTCCCGGCCTCTATGAGAGCGATCTGACGGGCGAAGTTGCTGGTTACGAAGACATGGCCGCGCCGGGGGCCTTCATGGTTGAAGGCGCGAGTGCGGATCGTCTTCAACCCGTGGCTCTTATGATACTGGTAGGCCATCATGTCCTGGGTGACCTTGCTCACCGCGTAGGGACTGAGCGGCCTCAGCGGATTGTCCTCGGTAATCGGCAGTTCGTTTGGATAGACCATGCCGTATTCTTCCGAACTCAGAGCCACCAGGATAGGACAGTCTATCCCCGTCATCAGCATTGCCTCAAACAGGTTTATCTGCATCCTGGGGTTCTCCAGCATGGTTGCGGTCGGCGAACTCCAGCTTGCAAGGACGTAGCTTTGGGCGGCGAGATGGAATATGAAATCCGGCTTCGATATCTCCAGCGCTTTGACGGCATTCGTAAAATCCGTCAACTCGCACTGGATAAGGTTCACCTTCCCCTTGAGGTGGGCTACGTTCTCCATGCGGCTTCGCCATCTGAATGTCCCGTAAATCTCGACGTCTTCGGATGTCGAGAGGAGATAGTCGGCCAGGTGGCTTCCGGCCATACCTGTAATACCAGTGATCAGAACCCTCATGCATCGCCCTCCAGCACGGCTACGGGAATGAAAAGCACCACGTAACCAGATAATGCGTCTGCGAACGCGCCCCCATTGAGCGCCTCCGCGTACCTAATTGTAGTGTCTGCCGGCTTGAGTGTCAACCACCGGTTGTCGCGGAGTATCCCCGCAAAGGGCCCCCCTGGGGAGTTTTTCCTTGACTTTGCGAGGGGAATCTGCTATATTCTCGTGGTGACCCCGATGAAATCGGGGTCTTTTATTGTCAAAGGGGCAAGGATGAGACTGCTTAAAGGCCTGTTTCAGAAGGTTGATACTCTGCTCACTGGACGAAGACCGGTTGACGACGAGCTGTTCGACGAGCTTGAGGAAGCCCTGATCCAGGCCGATGTGAACATACATACGACAAACAAGGTCGTGGATGACCTGCGCCAGGCTTCGCGGAAAGAGCGGCTTAACGAGGCGGAGGACATCCGCGCTCGCCTGAAGAGCGACCTCATCCAGGTGCTGTGCTCGGATGACCAGCGCCTTCACATATCCAGCGAGCGGCCGACGGTGTATCTCATCGTCGGCGTGAACGGCACCGGCAAGACGACCTCCATCGCCAAGCTCGCGCACAGGTTCAAGTCCCAGGGCAAGCGAGTGATCCTCGCAGCAGCCGATACTTTTCGTGCGGCGGCGATTGACCAGCTCGAGATTTGGGCGAATCGAGCGGGAGTTGATATCGTGAAGCAGCGTGAAGGCGCGGATCCGGCGGCGGTCGTGTTCGATGCTCTTCAGGCGGCGAAGTCCAGGAACGCCGACGTGGTCATCGCGGATACGGCAGGCAGGCTGCACACGCGCAAGAACCTCATGGAGGAACTTAAGAAGATCGGCCGGGTGATCGAGCGCGAGCTGGGCAGGCCGGCGGATGAAGTCCTCCTCGTGCTGGATGCCACCACCGGCCAGAATGCCGTCAGCCAGGCGAAGGAGTTCAAGGATGCGGTCGCGATCACGGGAATAATACTGGCGAAGCTCGATGGCACTGCGAAGGGCGGGATCGTGATCACGCTGAAGGACGAATTGGGCGTGCCGATCAAGCTTGTGGGTACCGGTGAGAAGCTTGAAGACCTGGAGGACTTCGACTCTCGGGATTTCGTCGAATCGTTAATTGGCTAACAATCGCCGTCTTCTTAGATTGACAAAGGCGGTTTGGCCATTGTATACTATAGTTTGTGCTTCTTGGGAATTAAGTGACGAGACATGTTTGAAAGTTTGTCTGAAAAACTGCAGAGCGTATTCAAGAAGCTTCGCGGCAAGGGCGCGCTAACCGAAGCGGACGTGAACGAGGCCTTGCGTGAAGTCCGCCTGGTCCTCCTGGAAGCAGACGTAAACTTCCGGGTCGTGAAGGATTTCATCGCCAGAATAAGGGAGCGTGCGGTCGGGCAGGAGGTTCTCCAGAGCCTGACTCCCGCTCAGCAGGTCGTAAAGATCGTCAACGAGGAGCTGACCAATCTCCTCGGGGGGAACGAAGTCGGGCTCAAGTTGGCCCAGAAGCCACCGACGATCATCATGCTTGCCGGCCTTCAAGGCTCGGGCAAGACGACAACTGCCGCGAAACTTGCAAATACCCTGCGAAAGCAGGGCAGGAAGCCGCTCCTGGTGGCGGCGGATATATATCGCCCGGCGGCGATCAAGCAGCTTCAGGTGCTGGGCGATCAGATCGGGATACCCGTTTTTACGCTTGGAGACAAGCAGGACGCGGTCAGCATTGGGAAGGCAGCGGTCGCATCGGCCCAGTCGAACGGGCAGGACGTAGTGATTCTGGATACCGCCGGCCGGCTTCATATTGACGAAGGCATGATGGACGAGTTGAAGCGCCTGAAGGCGGCTATCTCGCCGAACGAGGTGCTCCTGGTCGTGGACGCCATGACCGGCCAGGACGCAGTGAACGTCGCGGAGCAGTTCAACCAGGCGCTGGAAGTTGACGGATTCATCGTAACGAAGCTGGACAGCGATGCCCGAGGCGGGGCGGCGTTATCCATAAAGGCAGTCACCGGCCACCCGATAAAGTTTGCGGGCGTCGGCGAAAAGCTCGATGCCCTGGAGCCCTTCCATCCCGAGCGGATGGCGGGCAGAGTATTGGGAATGGGTGACGTCCTGAGCCTCATCGAGAAGGCCGAGTCGGCGTTCGACCAGGAGAAGGCGGATGAGCTCGAGCGCAGGCTTAGGGAAAACAAGTTTGATTTCGAGGACTACCTGGAGCAGCTTCAACAGATGCGCAAGATGGGCCCGCTCGATCAGCTTCTGGGGATGATACCGGGGCTTAATCCTAAGCAGATGAAGGGCGTCGAGATTGACGAGAGTCAGATCGGAAAGGTGGAGGCCATCATCCGCTCGATGACCAGGGAAGAGCGCCACCATCCCGAGGTCATGAACGGCAGCCGACGCAGAAGGATCGCGGCCGGAAGCGGTACGAGCGTTCAGGAAGTCAACAGGCTCATGAACCAGTTTGAGCAGATGAAGAAGATGATAAGAGACCTGTCCGACATGGAGCAGGGCCGGCGTCCGGCAAAAATGCCTTTCTTCGGCTGATATGAAGAGAAAAAGGAGGAGTGGTTTTGGCAGTTAAGATAAGGCTGAGAAGAATGGGGACCAAGAAGAAGCCCTTCTACAGAGTAGTGGTTGCGGACAGCAGGACGCCCCGCGATGGACGTTTCATCATGTTGCTGGGGCACTACGATCCGCGGACCGAGCCGCCGACCCTCAAGATTGACGAGGAGAAGGCGCTCCTCTGGCTGGGCCGGGGCGCTCAACCTACGGACACTGCGGGGGCTTTGCTGAAGAAGCTGGGCCTGATCAAGCGTGTGGCAGCGGCGCCAAAGCCTGTGGAAGCAGTCAAGGAACCGGAGCCCGAGAAGCCGGTGAGGAAGAGGAAAACCGCCGCCAAGGCAGAGCCCGTGGCTGCGGCCCCTGAGGCTGTAGTGGAAGTTGCCGAGGCTGAGCCCGAGGCAGTTGCCGAAGCAGCAGAGGTTGCTGAGGCTGAGCCTGAGGCAGTTGCCGAAGCAGCAGAGGTTGCTGAGGCTGAGCCCGAGGCAGTTGCCGAAGCAGCAGAGGTTGCTGAGGCTGAGCCCGAGGCAGTTGCCGAAGCAGCAGAGGTTGCTGAGGCTGAGCCTGAGGCAGTTGCCGAAGCAGCGGAGGTTGCTGAGGCTGAGCCCGAGGCAGTTGCCGAACTAGCAGAGGTTGCTGAGGCTGAGCCTGAGGCGGAAGCTGCCGTCGAACCCGAAGCTGCTGCAGTGCCTGAGGCCACTGTAGAACCTGAGGCGGCAGTTGCTGTTGAACCCGAAGTTGTTGTAGAGCCTGAGGCAAAAACTGAGACTGTTGTAGAGCCTGAGGGTGTCGTTGAATCCGAGGCTGCTGATGAGAAGCAGTCCTCTGAAGAGCAGGAAAAGCCTGAAGCCTGAGGCGCTTTCGGCGATCTGGGACTTCCTGCTGAAAGGGGTGTTCGGATTGAGAGACCTAATCGAGTATTTGGTCAAGGCACTAGTTGATGATCCGGGCCAGGTAAACATCACTGAGGTGGCTGGCGATGAGTCCACCACTTACGAGGTGAGGGTTGCCGCATCCGATCTGGGCAAAGTGATCGGCAAGCAGGGAAAGATTGCGAACTCCCTGCGAACTATCGCAAAAGCCGCAGCGATGCGGGACAAGAAGCGAGTTTACGTCGAGATAATTCCGTAATGCGTAAGGAGTAATGAGTAACAACGGCCTTACGGATTACTCGTTACTTGTTACTCGTTAGCAGACATGCTGATTAGACGCAAGGTTGCCGTCAAGGTAATCGTCACTGAGGACTTCAAGCGGGAACTGACCGGTCGGTTGCGGCAGGCTGTCGAGAATGTTGACCTGTCCCAAAAGCAACTGGAAAGCCAGGGGCGGAGTTACCTGTCTGAGCTGGAAAGCAAAGATCCGGGCCAGGCTGAGGGATTCCGGCGCAAGCTCGATCGTCAGCAGCGCCGGCAGCAGGAGATCAAGGCTAAGCTCGCCGAACAACTCTCGACTGCCGAGAACCTTGAGATCGGGAGCGAATACCATCAGGGCACGCTCGAAGGCATAGTGGAGATTCGGCCGGGCGATATGCTCCAGGAAAAGATACACGGCGCCGAGATAGTCATCAAAGACGGCTGTGTAGTGGAAATACGAAACGACTGATGGGCGAGGAAGACATAGTCATCGGCGAGATAGTTGCGCCCTTCGGTCGCAAAGGAGAGGTGAAGGTCGTTCCCCTGACGGACTTCCCTGAGCGCTTCCTGGAACTGGATAGAATGCGGGTTGACGGCCTTGAGCTGGATGTCGAGGGCGTTCGATTTCATAAGGGCACGGCCCTCGTTAAGTTTAGAGGATTCGACGATATCTCGGCTGCGGAGGAACTCAGGGGCAAGAAGATCCTCATAAGCGAAACGGAGCTTACGCCGCTCGAGGAAGACGAGTATTACGTTCATGATATAATCGGCGTGGAGGTGATGACCACCGAGGGGGAAAGCCTCGGCAGGATCAGAGAAGTCCTCAGGTCGCCGGCGCATGATGTATATGTTACCGACCGAGCCATGATTCCGGCGGTTAAGGAGTTCGTGGTGAGCATAGATGTCCCGGGGGGTAGGATCGTTGTTCGGCCGGTGGAAGGTCTTGTGCAGGAATAACGGATGAGGGTTGATGTACTCACCATCTTCCCGGAGGTAGTCCGGTGCGGCGCGGACTACAGCATCCTGAAGCGTGCCCAGGAAAAGGGCACGATTTCTGTTTTTGTGCACAATATCAGGGATTTTGCGGAAGACAAGCATCACACGACCGACGAGCCGCCCTATGGCGGAGGCGCCGGGATGGTGATGAAGCCGGAGCCGATTTTCCAGGCTGCCGAGCATGTGAAAGCTGAATATTGGACCGAGCAGACCAGGGTGATACTGCTCTCGCCCCAGGGCGAGCTTTTCGATCAGCGGAAAGCCGAGGAGCTTTGCCAGTGCCCGCACATGATGCTGATCTGCGGCCACTACGAGGGGGTGGATGAGCGGGTGAGGGAGCATCTGGTCACCGACGAGCTTTCGATCGGAGACTACGTATTAACTGGTGGGGAGATTCCCGCGCTGGTGGTGCTCGATTCGGTGGTGCGGCTGATTCCCGGAGTGCTGGGAGGCGAGCAATCGGCGCTGGAGGAATCATTCGCGGAAGGCCTGCTGGAATACCCTCAATACACGAGGCCGGCGGACTTCCAAGGTTGGGGGATCCCGGAAGTTTTGCTCTCCGGCCATCACGCGGAAATCGCCAGGTGGAGGCGGACTCAGTCTCTTAGGCGGACTCTGCAGCGGCGGCCGGATTTGCTCGATAAGGCAAGGCTTACAGAAGAAGATCGCAGGATACTAGATCAGTTGAAGGAGTCGGAATAATGTCTACGGTTATTCAGGAAATCGAGAAGGAGCAGCTCAAGGCTGAGAAGCCGGAGTTCGGGATAGGCGACACCGTGAAGGTTCACGTGCGGGTCATAGAGGCCGGCAAAGAGCGCATCCAGGTCTTCGAAGGCACTGTTCTCGCCAAGCGGCATGACGGCGCCAGGGAGACCTTCATCGTGCGCAAGATCTCTCACGGAATTGGGGTAGAGCGTACCTTCCTGCTGAACAGCCCCAGAGTCGCGAAGGTCGAAGTTACCAGGAGAGGCAAAGTCCGCCGAGCCAAGCTCTTCTACCTGAGGGAGAAAGTCGGGAAGGCTGCCCGAATCAAGGAAGCAAGATAGACCGCATGTCCGACTGGCTGGCAAACATCAGCTTCGGGTACGTCATCGCCGCGATCGTCGTACTATTCATTGCCCGCCTGATCTTTGGAAGACACGAGGGCACTGCCGCGAAATCGGCGGCCGAGATTTCCGAATCGGCGCTGATAGCCATAGTGCTGGTATTCCTGATTATCCGGCCCTTCATTGTGCAGGCCTTCTACATACCTTCCGGCTCTATGAGACCGACCTTGATGGAACGAGACCACATCCTGGTCAACAAGTTTATCTATCGGCTTCACGAGCCGAGAAGGGGAGACATCATCGTCTTCAAGTCTCCGCCCGGAGCATCGCTCGACGGGCAGGAACGAGACTTCATCAAGCGACTGATCGGCATTCCGGGCGATGTCATCGAGGTCAAGAACGGGGCTGTCTATCGCAATCATGTACGTCTCCACGAGCCGTACATTCTGGAGACGCCGGATTACGATATGCTGCCGGTGAAGATCCTCCCCCACAAACTCTTTGTCATGGGGGACAATCGGCGAAACAGCAATGACAGCCATGCCTGGGGCCTGCTCGATCGGAAAAGGATCATAGGCGAGGCGATGTTCCGGTTCTGGCCGTTCAGCAGAGTTGGATTGATTGGACGCTGAGGGAGACTTCAGACTTTAGACTTTAGAGTCCAGAGGAGATACATTGGAAACCACTGGAATAAACGGATTGATAGACTGGCTTGCGAACATCCGCCTCTGGCAGGTGGTTGTCATAGCAGCGATACTTTTCGCCATCCGCATGTTCTTGAAGCCGTACAAGTCCCGCCAGGCAAAATCGGCACTCGAGACTGTGGATTCGGCGCTGATTGCCGTCGTGCTCGTCTTTCTCGTGATACGGCCATTCCTGGTGCAGACGTTCTTCATCCCCTCGGGCTCGATGCTGCCCACATTGGAGCTGGGCGACCGCCTACTGGTCAGCAAGATTGACTACCGGTTCGGGCATCCGAAGCGGGGAGATATCATCGTCTTCAAGGCTCCGCCCGAGGCATCGCCAAAACCGGCGGATTTCATCAAACGGCTGGTGGGCCTGCCGGGCGACGTGCTGGAGGTGAAGGACGGCGCGCTCTATCGGAACGGAAAGCGCCTCAATGAGCCTTATCTCAACGATGAGGAGATCGACACTTACATCATGGATCCCATCAAGGTGCCAAAGGGCACGTACTACGTGATGGGGGACAATCGAAACTACAGCCATGACAGTCACGCCTGGGGGGCGCTCGACCAGAACCGGGTGATCGGCAAAGCGATGTTTCGATTCTGGCCGCCGATGCGGATTGGGCTGATGCATTGAGACTTTAGACGACAGACTTTAGACCTTAGCGATGCGTCCCTAAAGTCTCTCCGCTAAAGTCTACCACGAGGGCGCCGATGCAACAGAAGCAGAAGAAATCCGACCTCTGGCTTTTCGAGCGTACTGCAAGGGCCCAGGGGCATCAAGTCATTGCCGGAGTAGACGAGGCCGGTCGAGGTCCTCTTGCCGGGCCTGTCGTCGCTGCCGCCGTAATCCTCCCCATGAGCTGCAATACGCGAGGCATCTATGACTCCAAGCAGCTCACGGAGGAAGAGCGGGAGCATGCCTTCAGTCGGATTATCAAGATGGCAATCGCCTACGGCGTCGGCGTCGTTGACGAGAAGCAGATAGATAAGATCAACATCCTCCGAGCCACTCATCGTGCTATGCGCGCCGCGATCAGCGGAATAACGGTCAGGGCCGACCTCTATCTCATTGACGGCCTCCCAATCCCTGACTTCGAGTATCCCCATCAGGCCATTGTTGACGGCGACTGCAAAAGCGCGTCCATCGCCGCCGCATCCATTATCGCGAAGGTGACCAGGGATCGCATCATGTGCAAATACGATGAGATCTATCCGGAGTACGGGTTCGCGCGCCACAAGGGTTACACGACCGAGGAACATCTGGAGAAGCTGGCGATTCACGGCGTCTGTGACATCCACCGGCAGTCCTTCGAGCCCGTGGCCCTCGAGATCAATCCGCTTTGGGAGCGCACCGAGCTTCCCTGGGTGCAAGCAGCTCTGGAGAAGAAGAACCAGCGTGAGGGTTGAGCCTTACGCATTACGGAGTCTCCATGGAGATCCACGACGGTAAAGAGCATCTTCCCGACGAGGAAGACATATACGGAGTCAACGACATCGAGGAGCGCGAGCGCTTCGAGGCCTTGTTCGGTAGCGGGACTCAGGAAGATCGCCTCAGGCGCCGGCGAGCCAGGATGCGGATCCTGGCAGCGATCGTGATCCTCGCGTTCGCCGCAGTCTTCGCCCTGGCCCTCAGGAGCATCTTGGGGTGGTAGACTCAGGCGGTTATCCCCCTCACAATCTTGATATCATTCAGCGCCATGTGGTAGAGGAAGAGCGGGTGGAGGAGGTCGGCGTCGTGAGGAAGTATCCCCAAGCGCTCGGCCTTCTCGAGCGGCGTATCATAGGTGTCAACGCAGTTCGCCGGCACGATGACATCATAGTCCAGGTAGAACTGGTTCGCCCTGATCTTCAGGTGCATGGCAATCTGATAGATACACAGATCGGTGCAATCTCCCACAACGATGAACCGCCGGATATTCGTGTGAGCCTCGAGCCACTCGGCGAACGGTCCCGCAATACCCGGATTCAGCGCCCGCTTGGGGAGGACGGCAAAGATGTCGGAGAACGACAGCGCCTTCAACTCCGGGACGGTATCCGCCTCGGGAGTTCCGGCAACACAGTGAGGGCCGTAGGCCTCGAACTCGGGTGAATCCGCTGGATGGGCATCCTGTGAAAGAGCGAATTCCCTGATGCTCAATGAGTGCGCCAGCTTGAAGAGATCCACTATCCGCGGGACAAGCGCATCGATCCGAGGACTGGAAAGCGCGCCGATCCTGGCGAAACAGAGGGTGATGTCAACACAGATGACGGCAACCCGGTCGGAGCCGCCCGCTTCAGCGATGATGTCCTCAAGCTTCGTGGACGGCAGCTTCGACTCCCAGTCGTTGAGCCAACTCAGAAACGAATCAATGTCACCGGTCATTTGCCCTAGTTTTCCCGAAAACCCGGTATTTCTACCAATTCCAATGCTCATCCGCTCGTGCTATACTATTATGCGGGTCGCAGGTAGGAAAGGCATTACCCACTCCCATGAAAACTGTTCGCGACATCATGACAGCCGACGTCATCTGGCTGAGTCCCTCGAATGTCATCAAGACGGCCATAATCCTGATGAAAGGCCGCAACGTCGGCGGACTGCCGGTGCTCGACGAGGACAAGATCGTCGGCGTGCTGGATTACCGCGACATCCTCGGCAAGCAGAACGACATCCCCGTCGAGCATGTGATGTGCAGGGAGTTCGTCACCGTCCCGCCGTTCATGCCCATCAGGGATGCTGCCGACCTCATGGTCCAAATCGGCAGCGGCCGTCTGCTCGTCGCCGAAAACGGCAAGCTCATCGGGATACTCACGCGAGCCGACGTCATGCCCGAACTGGGCAAGTCCCTTGATTCTCTGACCGGCCTTCCGCGAGCCGATGCCATGCGCGACTGGGGCATCAATGCCCTGAAGAGCGGCCAGGAGATCACCGTAGTCTTCATGGACATGGACCAGCTCAGGCAGTTCAACAAGCAATACGGGCACATCACGGGAGACAACGCGATCAAGCACGTCGCGACCGTTCTCCAGACGTGCGT
>Ga0307379_10001869_pt1 | contig 32065 bp, 26 predicted proteins | sample UN2MG_FD_202237 | JGI IMG/M metagenome (GOLD analysis project Ga0307379, IMG submission 202237) | Soil microbial communities from Risofladan, Vaasa, Finland - UN-2 | ecosystem: Environmental > Terrestrial > Soil > Coastal area > Acid sulfate soil | place: Finland: Risofladan, Vaasa | collected...
TCTGAAACTGATTGCCTTCGACGATGAAGGCTGGAGCAGCGCCTCGGACATCAACAACTCCGGCGTCATCGTCGGTTCCTCCAATGGTCGAGCAGTGATGTGGGTACCCGTCCCCTAGAGGTTTCACGTCCCCCTTTCTCGTATTCTAACATATGCTTCACAGGGTAATCGTTTTCATCATATTCATTTCGGCTATGGGGCGGGGGGTTGGTATGGCGAGTGACAGGCCGTCGGTCTTTCTGAATCAGGAGGAACTCGCACGACTTCGGACTGAGCTGAAGACCGTCGAGTGGAAGCGGGAGATATATGAGAAGGATCTGGGCACGCCTCGCTTCATCGGCAGTGGAATTAAGCCCAATGCCGACCGATGGCTGAAGCAAGACATCGTGATCCCAGCCAGGAGCGGGCACTATCACAACTTCTTCTGCGACGATGGGACCGAGCTTCGTGTCCCGGACGACTGCAAGCCTCATCCTGAAGGATATACCTGCCCTGCATGCGGCAAGGTCTACAAGGGCGAAAAATACGACGCCGCAGTTCGATGGCTGATCCACAATCGCCTTGCGGTGGCGGCCTTCGACCTCGGTCTCACCTACGCCATAGAGAACGACAAGCGGTATGCACAGAAAGCCGCCGAGATACTCAGGAAGTATGCCGATGCCTATCCCGGCCCACATACCGGTCACACTCAGGGCGGAATCATGTATCAATCCCTGTGCGAGTCGGTCTGGTCAATCCCTCTGGCGGGGGCATACGATTTCATCCATGATTCCAGCGCTCTCTCGGATGCGGACAAGGCGAACATCGAGGGCAAGCTATTCAAGCCGATGGCTAAGGGCCTCGTCAAGATGGGCATTGGCGGCAACTGGGGCTCCTGGCATCTGTCGGCCGTAGGCGTGATTGGTTATGCCATTCGCGACCAGGAACTGATTGATTATGCCATCAAGAGCTTCAAATCCCAGATAGCGGATCAACTCGGGGAGGATGGCCTCTGGCCCGAGTCGGTGCACACCTACCACTTCTATCCGCTCGGCGCTTTCCTCTACCTGGCCGAGGCCGCAATCCACAATGGCACGGACCTTTATCACTGGGAGGCAAAGCCCCCGACGGATCGGGGCAGGCTGGGCAAGAGCCTGAAGTCTATGTTTACCGCGCCGATGGCGTATGCGTACCCCGACTTCCGCCTGCCCGCAATAAATGATGGCTGGTTCAACTCATTCATGCCCCTGTCCCAATATGAGCTGGCCTACGCCCGCTATGGTGATCCGGAACTCGCCTGGGTGGTTAAGGAGGGGTATGCCACACGCAAGCTCCATAGGGACGGCTTGTGGGCTTTCCTCCAGGGCAAGACGCTGGATGGATACACGCGGCCGGAACTCCGATCCGTCAACTTCCCAGTGCTGGGGATTGCGATCCTTCGGTCGCCTGGCGGGAACATGATGACCTTCGACTACGGGCCGTTCCTGGGCCATGGCCAGCCGGACAAGATGGGGGTCACGCTATTCGCGAACGGCAGCCTCATGGCGGCCGACTACGGCACGCCCGGCTACGGCTCGGCCTCGATGCGCTGGTACGCCCACACGCCCGCCCACAACACGGTCGTAGTGGATGGCAAGGATCAGGCTCGCACCAACGAGCGTCTGCTAACGCATTTCGCAGCCGGCAAGGAGCTTGAGGTCGCCGAGGCAGAGACCGAGCAGGCCTACCCCGGCATCCTTCACAAGCGAACGGTGATCAGGGTGGGGGAGAGCTTCATTGTCATTGACCGGCTGAAGAGCGAAGAGCCCCATACCTATGACTGGTTCTTCCACTCGGAGGGGAAGCTCAATCTCAATGCTGATGGCGGATGGACGCTTTCCAAGCAACTGGGCTACCAATACGTCGAACAAGGCTATCAGTATGCCACCGACCTCGCGTGGAGCGCCCGATGGACTCTCGACGGCAAGGGCCTCGATCTCTTCATGCTCGACGCCCATCCCAGCCTGATCACCGCTGCCGAATGCCCCGCCGAGACCACCGCACGAAAAGTCCCCCTGCTGATCGTGCGTAAGGAAGGCAAGGATGAGTTCTTCGTGGCAGTTCTCGCGCCATTCCAGGGCGACTCGAAGGTCGAATGCTCGGAATCAGATGGACTTATCAGACTGGAACATGACGGCATGATTGACTGGGTATTCGCATCCGGCCGCAGCAAAGCCCTCCAGACCGATGGCGACTTCGCGCTCGTGCGAACGGAATCCGACAAGCCGATCCTCGCCTCGGTCATCGGCGGCAAGTCCGTCACTTGGAAAGGCCGGGTTCAGAAGCTTGAATAGCATCCAATACCGGCAAAACATCCTTCAGCAGCAGGCGGGCCTTGAATGATATCACCGGCCCCTTGAAGTCATCCTTCGCACAATTCAGCGCATCCGGCACGGCGACGATCACATTCTCCTTCTCAAACCGCTTGAGCTTCGACAGCTTGTTCCGCAGGTACTCGGGGGTCCAGAAGCCCACGATCTCCAGGAAGGCAGTCCGCCCGTCCTCATGGCGGAAGGCGAAATCCGGGATGAAGATGACGCCGTCCTTGCTCAATACTTCTCCCTCCCGAGTGATCGTCCACTTGGACTTCTTGTTGCGGGCGAACTTCCGGTGGAATGCCTCCTCGGCGCTCGAATCGAACTCAGGCTGGGGTTTCTTGGCTGGTCTGAGGTCGTGGCCAGGATTGAGCCGGAAGGTCTTCTTCCCAACTTTGCCGGTTTCAACCAGCGCCTCCAACTCCCAGTTCTTAGACATAAGCAGCGCCGGGAGAAACCGGGCCATGTTAACACCATACCTCTCGGAATTCTGGAACAAGGAGACAGGCCCATCGAGCACGATGCGATAACCGCCGTCCGGCAGTGACTCGATCGTATGCATGAGCCTCGCGAGCTTCATCCATTGGAATACCATGCGGAAGTTGTCCCGCAGGCGGATTTCAGCCCGAACTGCCCGGTAGAGCATCGCCTGCGCGAGGGCGACGTTATACCGCTCGATCAGCGACATCGGTGTTAGCGTGCGATCAACATGCTTGACAATGTGGTTCTCAGGAAGGTCGGCGTACAGCATCTTATCGAAGTCTTCGGCGGAGAGTCCCATACCCGCCGCCACTTTCTCCAGCGCCTGCTCAGTTGAGGTAGGAAATATCACATCTGGTGTGCGGACAACCGGTCTCAGTGGCACAAGGGCCTCGAGGAATCTCATTCGCAGGCTTTCCGAATCGCAAACGACCGGCTCGAGTATCGAGTTGTCCTCGACGATCTTCGCCAGCCCTCGGTAGACCTTATAGTGGACGTCTGCTCCCGTGAACTCGTCCAGCGCAGACTCCAATTCGCCCCTCGTCTTCCCGACGTGCGCCCGGTAGATCTGAAGGAGGGACTCGGCGGCGCGAAAGTACTTCGAGCGGGGGACCGGAGTGATGAAGAACGGTTCGACGCAGTCATCCTTTATGCGGTATCTCAGCAGGTCAAGCGTGACCATTCAGCTTTCTCCTGCCCGAGATGCCTACTTCCGCGGTTGACGAACTCACTACCTCATATAGGACCGCCAGATTCCTCGCGCCACTCTTCCGCAGTACCCGTCCGAGGCGCTGGATGTGCTCTCTGGGACTTGCGCTCCCGCTCAGGATGATCGCTACCTTCGCGTCGGGGACGTCAATCCCCTCATTCAGCACCTTGGAGGTAACGACGGCGGGGAACAGCCCCTTCTTCAGGCCGTCCAGTATCCACTTCCGCTCCTTTGCCTTCGTGAGGTGCGTAATCGCCGGCAGCAGGAACTCGCGGGCGATCTGGTACACGACCTCATTGCTCTCGGTGAAAATGATGGCTTTGTCCGCGCAATGCTGCTTGAGCAGCGAGTCCAACATCTCCAGCTTCCTCGACGCTCCCGATGCCAGCTTCCTGAGTTCGGTCCTCGCAAGCATCGCTTCTCTCGCCCTCGGGTCGTACGCGCTCTTCTTCACGAATTCATTCCAGCCATCCCCATATGGTTTGATGCCGCTTTCGCGAACGAAGCCGTAATAAGCACTGCTGGCGGCCTTGTACCGGACCTGCTCCTCCTCCGTCAATGGCACCTTGAGGCGCACGACCTGATAGTCCGCGAGATAATCGCCCTTCAGGTCTTCGACAGTCTTCTTGTAAACCAACGAACCCACGAGGCTGAAGAGGTTTCGATGCAAGCCATCCTGCCGCTCGTAGGTCGCCGTCAAACCTAGTCTGAAGGGCGCAATACTCATTCGCGCGATGTCCAGGAACTTGGGAGAGGGCAGGTGATGAACTTCATCGAAGACGAGCAAACCGAACCGGTTGCCATACTCGGCGGCATAGATATAGGCGCTGTCGTAAGTGGAGACAGTGATCTCCCGCAACTCATGGTAGCCGCCTCCAAGGATGCCGATCTCCACGCCAAAGGAGTCCAGCAAAAGCGCATACCATTGGTTCATCAAGACTATCGTCGGAGCAATGACTAGAGACGCAATGTGCGCCTTCTCGATTGCTTTGAGGGCGACGTATGTCTTGCCGGAACCGGTCGGGAGGACGACGCTGCCCCTTCCGCCCGCCTTCGTCCATGCTTCCAGTGCCTCGGTCTGATAGGGATGTGGATCATACCGGCTCCTCAGGGTGAGTTCCAACTTGGCTGGCCGCTGGATGCCGTTGGGCACGTGCTGGTCTTTGCACCATTTCAGCGTCTGAGGGCAGGTATGCGCCGGAGCGCGCCAGCAATTCACCCTGGGATCCCATGAGAACCACTCGGGCGGCTGAAAGTCACGCGCTGCGTCAAGCAGTATCGAGCCTTGATCGTAAGTTAACTTCAATATCTGCCTCTTCGCCAAGTATAGCACAGGCGGTAGGATTGACAAAAGGCAAGGCGTGAGGCTATATTGGTGCTATCATTACCTGGAGGACGACATGCGAGTAAGGGCTAAGGAGCTTAATCAGGCACGTAAGCGCAAGGAAGAAAAGTACAAGGCGGCGAAGAAGACGGAAGCCCCGCCGAAGTCGGGGCAGGCGCCTGCTGCTCCGAAGAAAAAGTAGTTTGGGCCTGCCACGAACCCAACAATGGCAGGCCCAGCCATCAGGCGGCTAGAGTATCGGCAGGAACTTCTTCAACTCCCACTCCGTCACCTGAACTCGGAACTCGTCCCATTCCCACTTTTTCACTTCGATGAACCTCTCGAAGGCATGATCGCCGAGTGTCTGGCGGACCAGTTCGCTTTGCTCGGTGACGGCCAACGCCTCCCCAAGGCTCGCGGGCAGACTCTCGATCCCGGCCTGCTTGCGCTCGGCATCCGTGAGATGATAGAGGTTGGTCTCCATCGGCTCGGGAAGCTCGTACTTCTCCTCGATCCCCTTCAGGCCGGCAGCGAGCATCACGGCGAAGGCGAGATATGGGTTGCACGCCGGGTCGGGGCATCGAAGCTCGGCCCTCGTCGCATTCTCCTTGCCCGGCTTGTAGAGCGGCACTCGGACCAGCGCGGACCGATTTCTCTGGGACCATGCGATATACACCGGCGCCTCATATCCGGGAACCAGCCGCTTGTATGAATTGACCCACTGCGCCAGGATGGACGACATCTCCTTCGCATGTCTTAGTAGCCCTGCTATATACGACTTGCCGACATCCGACAGATAATACTTATTCTTCGCATCAAAGAACGCGTTGCGCCCATTCTTGAAGAGTGATTGATGTGTGTGCATGCCGCTCCCATTCTGGCCGAAAATCGGCTTCGGCATGAAAGTCGCGTAGACGCCCGCCTTCTGAGCAATCTCCTTCACGACCAGGCGGTAGGTCATGGCGGTGTCCGCCATCGTCAGGGCGTCGGCATAGCGCAAGTCTATTTCGTGCTGGCTCGGCGCAACCTCGTGATGGCTGTACTCGATCTTCGTGCCCATCTCTTGCATGGTAAGGATTGTCTCGCGCCTCAAATCAGTGGCCACGTCCAGCGGCGTCAGGTCAAAGTACCCGCCGTGATCGAGGATCTGCGTCGAGTAGAAATCCTTGAAATAGAAGTATTCCAGCTCCGGGCCGACGTACATCGTGTAGCCCTTATCGGCGGCAGCTTTCACCGCTCTCTTAAGGATATAGCGGGGATCGCCTTCATAAGGGCTGCCGTCGGGCTGGAGGATATCACAAAACATGCGGGCGACACCCTTCTCCTGGGGACGCCATGGCAGCACGCAGAAAGTCTCCGGGTCGGGCATCGCGATCATGTCGCTTTCCTGAATGTCCTGATAGCCGGTGATCGAGGATCCGTCGAATCCCATCCCTTCCGCGAGTGCGCCTTCCAACTCCTCGGCAGTGATGGCGAAACTCTTCAATTGGCCCAGGACATCGGTGAACCAGAGCCTGATGAATTCTACGCCTTTCTCTTTGGCTTCCTGTAATACTTTCTCTTTAGAGGTCATTTCGATGACTCTCCTTTCGTTGGGTTCTGTCGGGGACATGGTACAGAAGCAATGTTTCAGGCATGTTACGCAGAAGTTAAGTGTGCGTAACCTGTTCCTGGCTGTGGCAGTATCTGATCGTTTGGTCGGACAGGCGTCTAACGTGGAAACGGCATCGGAAGATCCCTTAGTCGCGCTTGAGCAACACGGACCTGCTGAGGAAGATTCGCGGCTCGGCAGTGGCCTTGAAGCCAATAGCACACGCGAGATCTACGGTGCTGCGAAAGGAAGAGGCTGATACGTGAAACTTTGGCTCCACCAGTAACAGTCCACCGCCTGATCTGAGAATGCAGTGCATTTCACGAAGAAATGCTTCGGTATCCGGCACTTCATGAATCATATAGAATACAAGCGCAAAATCCACCGTCTCATCCAGCCCGATCCTATCGGTCTGACATCTATGGAGCTGAATTCGTGGCTCAAGACCATCAGCGCGTGCGTGTCTGCGCAGCCTGTCAAGCATTTCTTGCTGAAGATCGGCAGCGATCACCAGACCCTCTTCGCCGACAATCCTGGCCATTGCAAGCGAGAAGAAACCCGGACCGCAGCCGATATCGAGGACTCTCTGTCCCGGCTGAACCAGTTTCGCCAGAATCTTGTCCGGGTTCTGGAGTAGTTTCCGACCCCGGTTATCAAGTACTCCAGCGCGCCGGGCAGGGCAGACTTTACTGTCCAGCTCGGTCTCTCCATTGCGTTTCGTCATCTCTATCGCTTTCCTTGAAGACCTCGTCAACTGCTGAACCGATATCCCACGTTGCGGACGGTCTCGATGAGGTGGTCGTGCGACGGCTCGAGCTTGGAGCGGAGCCGGCGGATGTGGACGTCTATGGTCCTCGTGCCGCCGTAATAGTCGTAACCCCAGACGTGATTGAGGAGGGCCTCCCTGGTGAAGACCCTCCCTCGATGAGTTGCCAGGAATCGGAGGACCTCGTACTCCTTGAAGGTGAGCTCGATCGGCGTACCGTCAATGCTTGCTTCGTAATTCAGCATATCAATGAGCAGGTCCCCGATCTTGATAACCTGGTCGCTGTCAATCTTCCTGATTCGCCAGAGGAGAAGGCTCAGCCGCGCAAGGAGTTCCTCGCCGCTAAATGGCGGGATCATGAAGTCATCTATGCCCGGCCATTCCATTTCGGACGCTTGCTCCCGGGTCAGCAGGGCGATCACAAGCAGTTCCTTGAGGTCGCATTCGGAGGCCAGAAGTCGCCGAATGCTCGCTGCGCAATCGGCCTTCTCCCGGCAATCCGCGACCACCACCTCAGGCGCGCTCTCGCCGACCACCTCGAGCAAGGCGTCCTCTTCCGGCTGGCTGACCGTCACTCGATAGCCGGCGCGAACCAGCACGCCCTGCAACACTGGGGCGAGTTCTTTTTCATCCTTAGTGACTAATAGTACTCTGCGCACTAAGCCCTGCCTTTTCCGGCTTACGCATTACGGATTACGCATCACGCATCAAAGGACCGGCAAGTACTGCTCCAGTTCAAACTCCGTGACCTGGGCCTTGAACTTATTCCACTCGGATTTCTTGTTGTCAATCAGCTTGCCGAAGACATGATCGCCGAGGGTCTTCTTCAGCAGATCACTCTTTTCAGCGAGAAGGATCGCATCGTGCAGATCCTCGGGCAGTGTCCCGATCTGCAATTCCTTGCGCTCTTCATCGGTCATCTCGTATACGTTCCTCTCGATGGGATCAGGAAGCGGATACTTGTTCTCGATACCTTCCAGTCCCGCGGCAAGCATCACCGCAAACGCCAGATAGGGATTGCAGGCGGGGTCCGGCGATCGGTACTCGATCCTCGTAGCCTCTTCCTTGCCCGGCTTGTACTCGGGGATACGAATGAGGTCCGACCGATTCCGTATCGCCCACGATAGATACACCGGCGCTTCGTATCCGGGCACGAGCCTCTTATACGAGTTCACCCACTGGTTTGTGACGAGGGTGATCTCCGGCCCGTGCTTTAGCAGCCCGGCGATGTAGTGCTTGGCGGTTTTGGAGAGGTGGTACTTATCCTTTGCGTCGAAGAACGCATTCCGCGAACCCTTGAAGAGGGACTGGTGAGTGTGCATCCCGCTGCCGTTTTCACCGAAGAGGGGCTTCGGCATAAAGGTCGCGTGATAGCCATACTTGACCGCCACTTCCTTCACGACCAGGCGATAGGTCATGGCGTTGTCCGCCATCGTCAGGGCGTCGGTGTAGCGCAAGTCTATCTCGTGCTGGCTCGGCGCGACTTCGTGATGGCTGTACTCGACCTCGATCCCCATTTCCTCGAGCATGAGCACGGTGTCACGTCGAAGGTCGCTCGCTATATCCGCAACAGTCAGGTCGAAGTACCCGCCCTCGTCCAGGGTCTCGGGCTTGCCCTTGCTGCTCTTGAACAGGAAGAACTCCAGTTCCGGCCCGACGTAAAATGTGTAGCCCATATCGGCCGCCCTCTTGAGTGTCTGCTTCAGGACCCAGCGGGGATCGCCTTCATAGGGCTCGCCGCTCGGATGCAGGATGTCGCAGAACACTCGTCCGACGGCCCCTCCCTCGCGCGATCTCCAGGGCAGCAGTTGGAAGGTTTCCGGATCGGGCTTGGCGATCATGTCGCTCTCGTCAATGCGGGCGAATCCCTGGATTGATGAGCCGTCGAATCCCATCCCTTCCTCGAGGGCTTCTTCAAGCTGAGTGGCGGTAATCGCGAAGCTCTTCAGGAAGCCAAGGATGTCGGTAAACCACATTCGGATAAACCGGACCTTCTTGTCCCTCGCCATCTTCAATACGTACTCTTTGTCTTTCATCCGTCTCTCCTCTCATCGGTTCTCAGCAATACTATAGCAGAAAAAGTGGACGCCCGGATGGACGTCCACTTCTGTGTGCAAAGAACCTTCAATGGATTGTGGCTGCCTCACCGCAACCAGCGTAATCATACTCGGCATCTGGACAAGTTGTCAAGTTTCCTTGACGCCATGCCGCTCGGTTTGGTATATTATGTGTCGGTCACATTGACGTGGCCCCACCATGCAATGAAGCACGCAAACAGCGGGTAAGGCTTGTTAATCTCCTGGACAGGCTGTAGTGCCCACAGATCATTGGCGATTCTAGACGGGGAGGTGGTTTTCTCGAGCGCGGGCTTCATAGCATTTCATGTCCGACGTGTCAGACCGGTCGGACTTATCTGACTTCTAATCCCCAAATCAGGAGAAAACTTCATGTCAACTACCAATCCGTTCGAGATAGCGCAGGCTCAACTCGACCGGGCGGCGAAGAAGCTGAAGCTCGATCCGGGCATTCATGCCGTTCTTCGCGAGCCGATGCGCGAGATGCATATTACCTTGCCGATCAAGATGGACGACGGCAGTATAAAGGTATTCAAGGGCTTCCGAGTGCAGTATAACGATGCCCGGGGGCCGAACAAGGGTGGAATCCGATTCCATCCCGACGAGACGATAGACACCGTGCGGGCGCTTGCCGCGTGGATGACCTGGAAGTGCGCGGTTGTGGACATCCCGCTTGGCGGCGGGAAGGGCGGCGTCATCTGCAATCCGAAGCAAATGTCCCAAACCGAGCTTGAGAAGCTCAGCCGGGCATTCGTTGACGCGCTTGCCCGCATGCTCGGCCCCGAGAAGGACATCCCGGCCCCGGACGTATACACCAACCCCCAGACCATGGCCTGGATGATGGACGAGTTCAGCAAGATCCGCGGGCAATACGAACCCGGGATGATCACCGGCAAGCCCCTCCAGATCGGCGGATCGGCGGGTCGAGGCGATGCCACCGCGAAAGGCGGCATGTACACGGTCCGAGAGGCCGCGAAGCACTTGAAGCTTGACCTCTCGAAGGCGACCGTCGCAGTCCAGGGCTATGGAAACGCCGGCTACTTCGCGGCGAAGCTGGCAAAGGAGATGTTCGGCAGCAAAGTGATCGCAGTCAGCGATTCCCGAGGCGGCATCATATCGGAGAAGGGACTCGACGCAGACGAGGTTCAGGCGCATAAGGACAAGACCGGCTCGGTGGTCGGTTTCCCCGGCACGAAGCCGATCTCGAATGAGGCGCTTCTGGAGTTGGACGTGGATGTTCTGTTCCCCTCGGCGCTGGAGAATATCATCACGGACAAGAACGCCAAGAACATCAAGGCGAAGATCAGCGCCGAGCTGGCAAACGGCCCGACTACCCCGGAGGCGGACGACATCCTCTACAAGAAGGGCGTCTTCGTCATCCCGGACTTCCTCTGCAACGCTGGCGGCGTCACGGTCTCTTACTTCGAGTGGGTGCAGAACCTCTATTCCTACTACTGGGAAGAGGATATCGTGTACGAGCGGCTGGATAAGAAGATGACCAAGGCGTTCAACGACGTGCTTGCGATGTCCCTGGGCGAGAAGGTGGACATGCGCACGGCGGCATACATGATCGCCGTCCAGCGCGTTGCGGAAGCGATGAAGCTTCGCGGCTGGGTATAGGACAAGCGGAGTGATGGAGTAGTGCAGTGGTGGAGTATTGGGTCCCATCACTCCCATACTCCATTACTCCACTACTCCTCTATCGTCTACCAGATGAGGTCAGCGGCTGATGAGACGCGTGGTGATAGATACGGATGCGGGCGTAGACGATGCGTTGGCCCTAATACTCGCGTTTCGGTCGTCCGAACTCCACGTGGAGGCGATAACGACCGTCAGCGGGAACGTTCACGTTGACCTCTGCACTGAGAATGTACTACTAGTCCTCGAAGTCCTCGATCTTGATGACCTGCCGCCGGTTGCCCGGGGCGAGGCCGACCCGCTTTCTCGTCCACTGTTGACCGCTCCGGAAGTCCATGGCTATGACGGGCTTGGCGGCTTGCACCAACTCATGGAGGAGACCGGCGCACTCAGATATGCCAAACCTACGGGCAAGCCGATCTCCAAGCCGGCGTGGGAGCTTTTGGCAGAGCTAGGGGAGGAAAGGGCAGGAGACATCAGCCTTATCACCATCGGGCCTCTTACGAACGTCGCCAAGGCGATCATCGAGCGTCCGACCGCCATGACGGGCTACCAGGAGATAGTGTGCATGGGAGGGGCGTTCGAGGTCAGAGGCAACACGACTTCCGTCGCCGAGTTCAATATCTTCGTAGACCCGGATGCCGCCCAAGTCGTCCTCGATTCGGGCATCCCCATGACGTTCGTTCCGCTCGACGTGACCGAGCGAGTCTGCCTGGAGATGGGACACGTCGTGCAGGAGATCCATCCATTGGGAACAAAGCTCTCAAGGTTCATTGCGGATGTCACTCGTGCCATACTGGAGTATCACGCCGTGTGCGCAGGATTCTCGGGATGCTATCTGCATGACCCTCTGGCGGTGGGAGTTGCGATAGACCCCACCTTCTGCGCCATAAAGGAAGCCTTCGTTCAGGTTGAAACCAGGCCGGGCATCACCGTGGGGATGACTACCATGGATATCGAAGAGCCGCCGAATGCCCGAGTCTGCACCGAAGTTGATTCCGCTCGGTTCGTCAAGTTCTTCCTTCAGAGAATCAAGGGTTAGTTCAATACGCAATCGTCAAGGTGCATTGTGCCTCATGCTCGGCGTCGAAATTGGAGATCGTGAGCTTCCAATGTCCCTCTCCCGAGGATTGCACGTCCTCCTCGCTAATCTGCACCGCGACCTTCGTTTGCTGGTTAAGGCCGGCATCCTTTCGGGTCCAATGCTCTCTGTATTTGCCGACGAACAAGAGCATGACATCCGATGAACCCCTGGTATCGAGTTTCGCAGTGAAGGCTGTGGGCTTCTTGAAACTGAAGTAGAAGGTCTTGTCCTGCAGATCGGTAGTACTCCCACTCTTCGCGAGCTTGAACTCGTATACCTCTGGTCTTGTCGCATCCCATTTCACCGCCGGGAATGGCTGAGGCTCGCGCCGTAGAACGGATATCGCCAGTTCCCTGAACAGGTTCTTGTACTCGGCAGTCCAGGCCTCAACCGGCGCAGCAAATCCAACCATGAGGTAGTTCCCCTGTCTCACGATTGGCGCATAGTTCCCACTGCCGCGGTGGTTGTGTGACCAGCGTCCGATCACCTCCACAACGGAACGAAGATGGCTCTTGGCCGGGATGTACATAGCGAAATCGTAGTCGGCATTCGGGCTCATGTCAGGCGGCAGCCTGAAAGCCACTATCTCGCGTTGAGCCATTTCCTTATCTACCAGCGAGTTTTGCTCCAGGCGAATCCTGGGACTGGGATCACTCGGATTATGCGCGCATGCCCGACCGTTGACCTCCAGACCAAGCCGCTCAAACAGCATGGCTGCGCCGTAGCCGATTGCTATGACTCTGCGCTTCCTTAGGGCATTCAAGGTGGCCGTGTCCACGCTCGATACGTCTCGCCCCGGCAACCACAAGACAAGGACACCAGCGTTCGATTCAAGAGCTTCTTTGAGGTCGGAAACCTGCACGGCCCTGTGCTCCCGGTCATGAAGTAGATCGGTCAGCGCCCGAGCTGAAGTGGAATCCTCCGGAACGTAAATGGCATACCCGGGGGTCCCTGACGCAGTGGCGCAGGCGAGGAGTAAGCAGAAGAGGAACGCAACGAGGATTATCCTCGTCACCTGCCATTCTGGATACCGCATTTCGATCAGCTCCCTCCGGAATTCGTACGCTATGCTGACGTGCAAATGCTTCGTCCCAGTGTAACATACATTTAACAATACGGAAACTAGCCCGAAACTTCGCCATCGCATAATGATGGCACAAGATTCGTTAAGGGGGAATGCGATATGAATTCAGCCGTCAATCCCGGTGATACCGCGTGGGTACTGGCATCGGCCGCCCTGGTGATGCTCATGACGCTCGGCCTGGGTCTATTCTATGGAGGGATGGTCCGCCGAAAGAACGTGCTTGCGACGATCCTGCAGAGCTTCATCATGGTGGGGATCGTGAGCGTCCAGTGGGTGCTCTTCGGCTACAGCCTGGCTTTCGGGCCGGATAAGTGGCATATCATCGGCGGCCTGAACTGGGTCGGCCTGAGAGGAGTGGGAATGGCTCCGAATCCCGATTATGCGCCCACAATCCCACATGAGGCATTCATGATCTTCCAGGCGATGTTTGCGGTCATCACGCCCGCCCTGATCACCGGGGCCTTCGCCGAGCGTATGCGGTTCAAGTCGTTCTTTATCTTTGCGATTCTATGGGCCACGCTTGTCTATGACCCCGTCTGCCATTGGGTATGGGCTCCCGGCGGATGGTTGAGGAACCTGGGGGCGCTCGATTTCGCAGGAGGAACGGTGGTCCACATTTGCTCGGGAATTGCGGCGCTCGCATGCGCAATCACCCTTGGCCGGCGGAAAGGTCATGGCAAGGAGGATATGATGCCGCACAACCTCACCATGACCCTCATCGGCGCGGGACTGCTCTGGTTCGGATGGTTCGGGTTCAATGCGGGGAGCGCACTTGCTGCGAACGGCCTTGCCGCCAGCGCATTCGTAGTAACGAATACCGCCGCGGCAGCCGCTGCTCTATCATGGGTGCTCGTCGAGACCTGGCATCGAGGCAAGCCGACCGCTCTTGGAGCGGCAAGTGGCGCAGTCGCCGGACTGGTGGCAATCACCCCCGCTTCGGGATTCGTGGGACCGGTTGCCGCCATCGCCATCGGCGGAATAGTCAGTCTCATCTGCTACGCGGCAATCATGATGAAGGGCAAGCTGGGATACGATGATTCGCTCGATGTCTTCGGGATTCATGGGGTAGGGGGTGCCTGGGGCGCGCTGGCGACCGGACTGTTCGCCACAGTGCTCATCAACCCTGCCGGGGCAAACGGCCTCTTCCACGGGAATCCGAAGCTGGTTCTCGTTCAACTGGCCGCGATTGTCTCGGTAGGCGCATACTCGTTCGTCGGCACGGGGCTGCTTTTGAAAGTCACGAGTGTATTCTCCGACCTCCGAGTATCCCACGAGGAGGAAGACACGGGGCTCGATCTCACTCAGCACGGGGAAGTAGGCTATTCATTATAGGAGGATTCCATGGTTAAGATAGAAGCGATCATCCGACCGGATAAGCTCGACGAAGTGAAGGCGGCCCTGGACGAACTCGGCGTCAAGGGGATGACGGTCATCCATGTGATGGGCGCGGGCAAGCAGCGCGGCCGCACGCAATACTACCGAGGGCAGGAATACGTGGTCAACCTGCTCGACAAGATCAAGCTCGAGACGGTGGTCCAGGATGCCGTCGCCGAGGAAGTCGTGAAGGCGATAGTCTCTTTCGCGTCAACCGGCGAGATCGGCGACGGGAAGATGTTCATCAGCAAGGTGGATGATGCTGTCCGCATTCGAACGGGCGAGAGGGGAGATGCAGCTCTAGCTTGACGAATTCCTGATTCGCCGGAACTGTGGCCTTTGGGCCGCAGAATTGTCCAGAAAAGAACATACTGTGGACATTGACAATTCGCCGTTCGGTATGCTACAATTTGAGCGCCGGTCAACTATTACGGGAGAAGAGAATGCCTGTCCAGAGTGCCGTCATTGGATGCGGTAATTTCGCCAGGTATATCCATCTCCCGAATATCGCTTCCTCCCCGGATTATCACCTGTACGCAGTTGTTGACGCTGATTACACTCGTGCCCGTGATGCCGCCCGTGAGTTCGGCGCGGACAACTTCCTGACTGACTACCAATCCGTCCTTGCGGATTCGAAGGTCGAGCTCGTCTTCATCTGCACGCCTCATAATCAGCATGCCCAGATGGCCGTCGATGCTGTCAATGCAGGTAAGCACGTGCTGGTTGAGAAGCCCATGGCGATGAAGATTTCGGAGTTGAGGCCGATTGCAGAAGCAGTTCGAAAACAGGGAGTCACGTTCACGGTCGGCTTCAATCGCCGATATTCGTCGCTTAGCAGGAAGGCAAAGCAGCTCCTTGATGGACGCGAGTATCCGCTGCTGATCAACTATCGCATGGTGAATGACATAGTACGGCATCCATGGGCACTAGACGTGGAGGTTGGTGGAGGGCGGCTGATCTCAGAAGCAGTGCACCTCTTTGATATGTGCTCGTTCCTGGTAGGGTCCGAGCTTGTCAGAATCCATGCGGAAGGAGGCAATCTAAGTCATCCCGAGATCCCGGAAACCCAGGACAACGCCGTCATTACCCTCGGGTTCGCCGACAGCTCGATTGCCGGGATTACAATAGGGGACCTGGGCAGTTCGGACTATCCCAAGGAGCGAGTCGAGCTATTCCTGGGGGAGCGCACTGTTCTGATAGATGATTACCAGCTCCTGGAGGCGTATGGATTCAGCGGCGAGCATAGTCTCGCTCTGCCTGAAGTTGACAAAGGATTTGTCCAGGAGCTGGTAGAGCTTGCAGCAGCGATTCGCGATCATAGGCCTGCACCGATCACAGAGATTGACGGGGCAAGGGCAACTCTCTGCGCCGTCAAGGCGATCGAGGCGATCAAGACCGGGCACGCGCAAACATTGAATCTAGCGGCTGTAGTTGAACAAAAAATGAACTAAATCGAACTTGCGTTCGTATAGAATTTATGTTATAATTTCTCAGACGTGACAGCAGGTAAAGATACTCGGCCGTTTAGTGTAAGCGACAATCGCGAATGCCGAATTTGGTGGGCCGACGAGATGAAAGGAACCGGAGAATGAGCATGACCAGGGACAAATATGCAAAAGAAGTTAAGAGGGTAGCCGAAGGGGCGCTTTACCGCAACGAAAGCGCTTGCTGCCCACACGAGGATTGCGGCGAGCGCCTCAACGTGGTTCGCCCGTCCATGCTTAGCACTCGATCGCTGTTTTGCCCCATTCATGGGCTGATATTCCAGGAGCAGGAGATTGAGCCGTTCAGCAAGCTGGATTGGGAGACCGCCTCGAAGCACGCAACTCCTTGGACGGATGATGAGGAAGAGGACGACGGTAATATCGAAGGCACAGAGAATTACAACTAGCTTCCAATTCGGATGTCCAATGCCAACAGCTCGTCTAAGGGATTCCGAGCCTTTAGACGAGCTGTCTACGTTTAGAAGCCCACAACCCCGACGTCTATCGAGAACTGCCGAAATCTGTTTCGCCACGTCAGCTTTGGCTCAAGACAGTGAAGCCTCTTTGCAATCGAAACCTCACTGTCGTACATGAGCCCCTTTGTCAGATCGTACCTGCCGCCCACCTCGAGGAAAAGACTTCCCACCGGAAACCCTACTCTGCCGGCAAGCTCATGCGGGATCTCGACGACATCGAAGCCAAAGGGAGTCGTGCCCTGGATGGAATTCGCAGTGTAGGTGAGCGAGCCGTATGACTGCTGCCCGAACCGCCGGCCTACTCCAAGGCTGAATCCGACCGAACTGTAATCGTCTCCGGTGTCGTAGTGCGAGAATCGGGCGCTGATTCCAGGGGAGAAGAAAGTGTTTGAGTGGAGCGGCACGGGATCCATCCATGCGACCAGCCGAGTATCGAGCCGATTCGAGGTCACGTTATCCGGGTTCTCAGTGAATCTCCCGGCGCTGACCTCGCCGATCAGGTTCATGCCATGTCGTGAGATGGGCTGCCTGGGATCAAGCAGGCTTCTCGAGAGATTGAGCGGCTCTCTCACTGATGAGTATGCCTCGAAGGCATTCTTCGTTCCATATCGGACCCCTACCTCGGGCATTCTTGTGAGCAAAGTGTATGGGTTTGTGCCTCCGTAGTAGCGCTCCCTGTATGATGCCCGGAAGAACACCGGCTGCCCGGCGATGCGGTCGTACTCCAGCCCTCCCTGGAATACCTCCCTTGTGGACATTCTGGCATTCAGCCGGCCAACCGTTGAAGCGCCGCTTGACATATCGAAGCTATATCCTGCGAATACCCCATACCTTCCGCTCACCCCAACCACCGGGAGCTTGAAACCCGGGGTCTTGTGCTCCTTGTCCAGCCCGACGCTGTACTTCGGAACGGAAATCAGCCTGGTTCCATACAGGTAGATCGAAACACCGCGGGCAATCAGCTTCTTTTCCGGGATGATCTCCAACTCTCGCGCGGACAAGTAGTAATGCGGATGCTCCTCATCACACGTAGTGAACCGCGAGCCGGTCAGCGTATACTTGTCCGGGGCTGATTTCAGCTCTTTCCCACGGAAGTACACGTTATCAACGACTGCCGAGGCATTGCCGGCGATGCCTTCATTGGTCTTGTAGTTATACGTGAAGCTCTCGCCCGTGAGTGTCCGAGTCCCGTTCTCGAAGGTCACATTCCCGGCAGCCTGCACCTCGCCGGTGAAGGGGTTTCCTAAAACGCTATCCGCCGTGAGAAGAGTCTCGCCATATGTGACCCGAACATTTCCCTGGGCACTGAAGCGCTCGGTTGCCCAGTCGTATTCCTCGCTGTCCGCCAGGATCTTGATCGAGGGTAGGGGCGAAGCATCGGCCGCGGAATCAGCAATTGCGAATTCGGCAGCAGTTGCTTCGCCCGCGGCAAGCAAAATGAGAGTGCAGAGAGTAACGATCAGTCTATGCAATGAAGTTCGCCCTTCAAGCGAAGTCGCGTTCGATCTCGAGTTTGATTGCGTCGTCACGATCCTCCGGCGGCTTCAGGCCCATGCTCAGCCGGAAGGCTTCGTCGTCATACTGCCTGGTCTGGATCACGACCGGCATAGGCACGGCATGGCCCAGGACGAGCGCCTGCTGCTTGCTGTCGAGGCTCGCAAGAACCCCTCTCAGGCCCGAGGCATTGCTGACTCCAGTCAGTACGGCGTCAATATCCTTATCGTCGTTCAGGAGGCAGGTGATCTTGGTTCCGACCTGCGACAGAATCTCGGAGTCAATGCCCGACGGCCGCTGATCTACTACGAGAAGCGTCACATTATACTTACGCATCTCCCGGGCGATTGTTCCAAATATGGTCTGGTTGGCGAGTGACGGGCCGAGGAACTTGTGCGCCTCCTCGATGGTGATCACGAGCGGCCTGGGCTTGGGCTTGTCGCCGCCGAGTGACTCCTCGGTCTTCTTGACATAGTAATCGTGAATCCGCCTTGTGAGTATGTTGGCGACGAGCATGTATCTGAGCGGCTGAGTGTGCTGGCCGAACTCCAGGACGACGTTCTTGCCGCCGTCCAGGTAGGTCATAATCTGCCGAACGGCATCCACATCAATCGGCGTCTCCCGCTCGTCAATCAGGAATGATTTGCAGCTTTCGGTGAGGACTCTCAGCTTCCGTTGAAGTGCGGAAAGCGCGGCCTGGTTGACGTTGTTGGTCTCGCAGAAATCCTTGATGGCGTCGGCATCCATGCGAATAAGCTCACTGAGCCATCGGGACTCGCCGAATCGGCTCACGAGGGCATAGCAGGTCTCGAGGGCGGTGGAGGTCAGGTTCAATTCGTTCTGCAGAAGGATGATGTCCTCGACCGTCACCTGGCCATAGGGGATCTTGACCTCAAAGTCAATGGGAGCCCCTCGCCGGCGAGACGAGTCCGGGTCGAGGGAAAAGACCGCCACTCGGTCTGGGAAGTACTGCTTCAGGCCGCGGACCTCCGCCCGCTCTCCCTCGACTGTGCCCTTCCAGCCATATTCGCTGTGCATGTCGAAGACCAGATTGACCGCCCGCTGGTTCTTGATTACGCCGCAAAGGACGATCCTCGTGAGGAATGTCTTGCCCGTGCCCGACTTGCCGAAGATGCCGTTGCTCCGCTCCACAAACCGCTCCAGGTTCAGGCAGACCGGCGTCTCGCCCATGTCGAGCGGCGTGCCGACGTGGAAGTACTTGGTGTCCGTGTCTTCGCTGCCAAAGACTCTATTCACATCCTCGGCGTTGGCAGTCAGCACTGGTCGGAAGTGGCCGGGAATGGACTTTACCGGTAAGAGATCCTTGCCCGAAACCATCAGCATCGGCCGAAGAGCGACCGTGCCGTAAGTCGTCGTCCCGGCGAGGACTTTGTGCATGAGTTCATCATCGCGGCTCGGGGGATTGTCCAGCAAGCCCTGGGCGGAAGTGCTGAGGGTGACATCAGTGATCATGGAGAAAAACTCGCTTTTGTCGCCCTGAATCACGACAAACTTCCCGGCCCGGATCTCCTCGATCGGCTGATCGGCATGGAGCTTCATGGTGAGGCCGTTGAGCAGCGAGCCGCTGATGACCTGGCCGATTTCCTGTCGCCCATACGGGGCGTCTGCCTCGCTCATTGGGCCACCCTCCTCATGATCGCCTGCAGGCGGTCATAGTCGTCCTTCAGCAAGTTCGCCAGTTCCTTCCCGGCGTCAACCAGGAATGAATCCTGATCGCATATCTTCCAGGCGGTCCGAATGGCGGCGGCAACTACCTCTTCGGTGGGCGCACTCGGGAATAGGAGCAGGGTTCGGAGGAAATGCTTCTGTTCCGTGATTCTCTTGATCTCGCCCGGCTCGCAGGGATAGACGCGGGTCAGCAGCTTCGGCGGCTTGGGCGGGAGAATCTGCGATACCTGGCCGTTCGCGCAATAGCCGATGATCACCGCCCGAAAGTTCGTCACCAGCATCCACTCATCGAGTTCCGGCTGCTGCTCTTTGAGTTCTTCCTCATCCTTCCAGAACGCCCTCAGCCGCCGGCCGGTATTAACCGGGGCAGTGGACGCATGATGCACGACGGCATAGATCGCGGGCTGAAGCTCAAAAGGATCGTCCGGCTGAGTGTCAGTCGGCCCGTTCCAGGCCACTTTTACGAAGCTGCCGAATGGAGGAGGGGAGTGGAGCTCCCGGCTCTCGGCCACGAACTCAGTCGTGCTCGCCTCGATTATCTCGCCTATGATCTGCTCGTCAGCCATTTACCATCCCTTGCTTTGTCGTTTGAGGCTCAGACTGATTCTTGCGCCGTGCTTTGCGAACGACCGCTCGACCATCTGAAAGAACGCCTTCCTGTCCGGGCCGTGTATCACTGCGTGCTCGTGCGCCTCGGCAAGGGCAATCGGATAGCCTCGTCCCTTTCGGGCCTGGTCATAGCAAGCGGCGTGAGTGAGATTCAGCAGCTTAGGATCGGATGCGACCCACTCCGGCACTTCGACCCGAACGATCTCCTTGCCGGCATTCATGTAGAAAGCCTTGATCTTGTGCTCCCGGTATCTTTCCAGAATGGACGACTTGCTGGTAAACAATGCCGACCGCGTGCCATCATTGAGCTTCGTCTTGCAGACTATCGAATCCTTCAGGTGAGCGACCGCATCGCAGGGCTTCGCTTCCGCATGGGGGCACATGTCGCAGTCAATGATCTCCTGATCGCACAGCATGATTCGCATTGAGTTGATGAAATCCCTGCTGCCTGGGTCGCTGATATATCCCGCGACTGGAATGCCTAGCTCCCTTGCCATGTCCAGCGCCTGGAGGTATTCACCCAGGATCTTTTCCCGATAATCCGGCGGCTCGCTCTCGAAGGTCCATTGGATCAGGCTGCCATCCCATAGGGCCACGACTGGTATGCCGGAAGCCTTGGCGGCCTCAATTGCGGTTTTCAAAGCCGCGCATTCCGCAAGCGTTCGGCGCATGGACAGAATCTTGTCATTCACCCGAACCTGCCGGTTGCCATACGGCTTCACCATCAAATCTTCGTCGCGGTAGCAGAGCTTAGGCACGGTCCTGGAGATCGGCCGCTCGCTCGTGCCGTAATAAAGGATGATGTAGGCGGCGTTCAGGAGATAGCAGAGGGTGACCTCATGCTTATCCGGCATGATCTGCGAGCCGTCAACCGCCACGATGGCGTGCTTCTCGGGCAGGTTTGGAAGAGCGTAAACCTTATCCGGCGGCTCTTGGAAGGTCGTCGTGAGCCAGGAAGTCTTTGCGGCCTCGATCTTGTGGTTGGCGGCATCGAGGTCGGCGTTAATCTGTGTGATGATCGCTTCGGCGGTTTCGAACTCGGATCCAATTCCCGTGAAAAGCTCGGCACGCTCGCGTCCAAGGTTATCAATATCTCGGAGGATTTTCGCCAACTCAAGCATGGGCAATTCTAGCAAGCGCAGAGGCTCGATGTCAATGTGAGTCGAGTTTCGCCAGAGACATGAAAATGGAGGCGACGAGCGGATTCGAACCGCTGAATAAAGGTTTTGCAGACCTCTCCCTTACCACTTGGGTACGTCGCCTCAAATCAAGAACAAAGAGCCGGAGTACAAAGTACAAAGACCGGAATCCGCCTCTTGATACTTTGTACTTCCCTGCTTTGTACTTTTCAATGGAGCGGGAGACGGGATTCGAACCCGCGACAACCTGCTTGGGAAGCAGGTGCTCTACCACTGAACTACTCCCGCATGGTGGGCGATGTTGGATTTGAACCAACGACCTCTTCCGTGTGAAGGAAGCGCTCTCCCCCTGAGCCAATCGCCCTTCCTAGGGGCTAGAGGATAGTTGCTAGAAGAAAGAGCAGACCCGAAAATCCCTCTCTTCCCTCTAGCCACTATGATCTAGCTTCCAGAATGGTGGGGATGGAGAGATTTGAACTCTCACGAGCGTTATGCTCACTTGGCCCTCAACCAAGCGCGTCTGCCATTCCGCCACATCCCCATGGTTCGGCACAAGGAATTCTACCATAGGCCGAGCACCATGTCAATACTTTTGGTGTTTGTCCCGACCATTCCGCATTAGTCATCAACCATCCGACCATTCCCCCTAGACTTCGATCTCTTGCCAACGAGAGAGCTTGAATACCGCGAGGGTCGCAAGGCCCGCGAGGATGGTGGAGCCGGACATTGCGATCCATGCGCCCAGTGCTCCGAGTCCAAGAGTCAGAGTCAGGTAGTAGCACAGCGGCAGGCGGATGAACCACTGGGTCACGATGGTCGCCGCTGTCGGAAGCCGGGTCTCTCCCGCGCCTTGCAGCGCACCCGTAAGAATCATTGCCATCGCCAGAAACGGCTCGGAGATCCCGTTGATCTGCAAGTACGAGGCCGCCAGAGGGAGAACACTGCGGTCATTCGTGAAGACCGAGGCGATAGGGTGGGCGAAGAGGATGAACAGCAGACCCATCGCTCCCATCACTCCCATGCCCTGCCAGGCAGCCGCCCACGCCCCCGCTGCCGCTCGATCGGGCCTGCGAGCACCAAGGTTCTGCCCCACCATGGAGGTCGCCGCCACGCTGAAGGCGAACCCCGGCATGAATGCCAGCGCCTCGGTCCGCAATCCTATCGTCAACGCCGCGATGCCATAGGTCGAGTCAGGGATCCTCCCCAGTATGCCGAAGAAGGTCATGGACGCCGCTGTCCTCAGCAATCCCTGAACCGCTGCCGGACTCCCGATATTCAGAATCCTCCTGTGCCATGACCACACCGGCCTCCATGATCCGCGCAATGCCTTTCCCAGGTGCGACTTCGGCAGATAGCTGAGGAACATCACCATCGCCACGCACCGCGAGATAGCGGTCGCAATCCCCGCGCCGGCGACCCCCAGCCTGGGAAACGGCCCGATCCCCAGGATAAGCGCGTAGTCGCCGACAAGACTCACGGCTGTGACCACCGCCATGACGATTAGCGGGGTCCTCATGTCGCCCATGCCGCGATAGACGCCGGTGAGGATGAACATCAGGTAGTAGGGGATTATGCCGAGCAGGAGGATGTTCAGGTAGAGAACGCCTTGTCTGAGGCCCGCCCCTTCGGCTCCCATTTCGGCAATCAGCCACGGCCCCGCCAGGAACGCGAGGAGTCCTGAGACGATGGATATGGCGAACGAGAGAACAATCGCCTGCCGGACTGCCTCCTTGGCGTCCTTAGTCTGGTTTGCGCCGATGAACCTCGCCACCAGCGCCGTAGTGCCGACGCTGACCGCCATGCTGATGGCCATGAGGATCATCATGACCTGGCTGGCGAGGCCGACCCCGGTCAGGGCATCCGCGCCAAGCCTCCCCACGAACGCGATGTCTATCATGCCGTTCGCAGTTTGGAGCAGCATGGTGATGACCGAGGGCCAGGCCAGCCACCAGACCGTCTTCCACACATGGTCGGTCACTATGCGGTCGCGTGTTCGGTTACCGGTTTCGGCGAACCTATCGTCCAATCACTTGCCCTTTATCTGCCCCATGAGGCTCTTCCCGAAGGCCCACATGAATACCCCGGCCAGGCCCACTGTCTTCCTTACACGCCGCAGGATGCGCTTCGCGGATCGCTTCGCGAGCTGGAACTCGTCCTCCACTATCTCTGCGGTCAGTCCTGCGCCGGACAGATACTCGTCGGCCTTCTCCCTGGGGATCGAGCCGAGAATCCATCGGACAGTCAGGAGTACTATCACCAGGTCATCCAGTTGGCCGGGGAACGCGTCTATGGGGCTGATGGAATACCCGACCGCCGCCATGAGCGCGGCTCGCTGTTTTGCGGAAAGTGACGGGTCTTTGAGGAGCAGCCAGACGAGTCTGGCGTATTTTGGGAGTCGGGGGAGGACTTGCGATAACTCGCTGACGATGCTCTCCTCCCGACCGGGGGAATTCGGTTGATTCATGCGTGAATTGTAGGAGTCAGGGGGGCTTCTGTCAAGCTTGAGCGGCGGGTGGGACAGGCTTTGCTCCGTTGCTAAACTATTCAAGCCAAGAAATGCTTGACGTGAAAATCCAAGTTGTGTTATGATACCTGAACAATTTCCTTTGCAAAGGCTGTGAAGAGGATAGTAGGCGGGATGGGGCCGTTACAGAGAGCTGCCGGTGGCTGCGAGGCAGCGCGGGCTTCCGCCGAATCTCACCTCGGAGCCAGGGGCTGAAATCATAGCAGAGAGTAGGCTATCTCGGATGGCGACCGTTATCCCGCCGAAGAGCGGGTCTCCTCGAGAATGAGGCGGGCCAATTAGGGTGGTAACGCGCGAGCATGGCCTCTCGTCCCTTCGTGGATGAGGGGCGTTTTGGTAATACCTTGGAACCACGGAGGCACGGAGGAGAGGAAAACTCCGGGGAAAGCCTCCGTGAACTCGCTGTTGCCGATGGAAGATCCTGTACTATCGGATGCCAGGGTGCTAACTGGGTGGACTGGAGCACACTGAGAGGGGTTATTCCGATTCCCCTCCGTGTCTCCGTGGTAAAGGGGTTTTATTCATGAGAAGTGACGTGGTGAAGAAGGGCGTTGAGCGAGCGCCGCACAGGATGCTGTTCAACGCGTGCGGTCTCACGAAGGAGGAGCAGGAGCGGCCGTTCATCGGCGTCGCGAACTCCTTCAACGAGATCGTGCCCGGGCACGTGAACCTGGACAAAATCACGGAGGCTGTGAAGGCCGGCATCCGGACTGCCGGCGGCACTCCAATCGAATTCGGGGTCATCGGTATCTGCGATGGCATCGCGATGGGCCACGAGGGCATGAAGTACTCCCTCGCAAGCCGCGAGTTGATCGCCGACTCGATCGAGTCCATGGCGATGGCTCATGCTTTCGACGCGTTGGTCATGGTCCCGAACTGCGATAAGATCATCCCGGGCATGCTGATGGCGGCGGCCCGGCTGAATATCCCCAGCATCCTTATCAGCGGCGGGCCGATGCTCGCAGGCACATACAAGGGCGAAGAGATCTCCTTCACCAAGACGATGGAAGGAGTCGGCGCGGTAGCGAGCGGCAAGATGACCATCGAGGAGCTATCGAAGATCGAGGAGGTCGCTTGTCCCGGATGCGGCTCGTGTGCAGGAATGTTCACCGCCAATTCCATGAACTGCCTGACCGAGGCGCTGGGCATGGGACTCCCCGGCAATGGGACCATCCCGGCGGTGGAGGCGGCTCGAATACGCCTGGCAAAGAATGCCGGAGTGGCGATCATGAACCTGCTGGAGAAGGACATCAAGCCGAAGGACATCATGACACCCGGCGCGTTCGAGAATGCGCTGGCGGTTGACATGGCGCTGGGGTGTTCCACAAATACCGTTCTGCACGTGTTGGCAATCGCCCATGAGTCTGACGTCAAGCTGGACCTGGACAAGTTTAATGAGATCAGCGCTCGTACGCCGCATCTCTGCAACCTCAGCCCGGCGGAGAATGGCCACCATCTGCAGGATCTTGATCGGGCTGGCGGGATTCAGGCGGTCATGAACGAGTTGCTGAAGCACGGCATTCTTGCACATCCGGATGCAATAACCGTCACCTGCAAGACCGTGAAAGAGAATGTTTCCGGGCGTGAGATCGAGCGGCCGGATGTAATACGGTCGGTGAACGATCCATATCACGCAGAAGGAGGGCTCGCTATCCTGAGAGGCAACATCGCTCAGGATGGCGCAGTCGTAAAGCAGTCGGCGGTCGCGGAGGAAGTACTGAAGTTCTCCGGCCCGGCGGTCGTTTTCGATACCGAGGATGCAGCGACGGCGGCAGTCCTCGGCGGGAAGGTCGTGAAGGGCTCGGTGATCGTCGTCCGTTATGAGGGGCCCAAAGGCGGTCCGGGCATGCGCGAAATGCTCTACCCGACCGCAAGCGTTGCGGGGATGGGCATGGTGAAGGACGTCGCCCTCATTACCGATGGGCGGTTCTCGGGAGCATCCAGAGGATGCTCCATCGGCCATGTCTCACCCGAGGCCGCAGAAGGCGGGAACATCGCTCTCATCAAGGACGGCGACATCATTGACATAGACATACCGGGAAAGACGATCAACCTTCGGCTTTCCGATGACGAACTCCAGGCCAGGCGCAAGCTTTGGACCGCGCCCGAGCCCAAGGTAAAGTCTGGTTACCTGCTCAGGTATGCCAGATGTGTCACTTCCGCCGGCAACGGGGCGGTCGTAGAATAGTGGAGGAACAGAATTGAAGCTAACAGGTGCACAGGCACTGCTGGAATGTCTGAAGCGAGAGGGGGTTGATGTCATCTTCGGGTTCCCCGGAGGTTATGTAATCCCCATCTTCGATTGCCTGTACGACTGCAAGAATATACGGCTCATTCTCGTGCGTCACGAGCAAGGCGCGGCTCACGAGGCTGACGGTTATGCGCGCGCGACCGGCAAGGTTGGTGTGTGCCTGGCGACGTCGGGGCCGGGCGCAACTAATCTGGTCACCGGAATTGCCACCGCCTACATGGATTCGATCCCGATGGTGGCGATCACCGGCCAGGCTAAGACCACCTCCCTGGGCAAGGACTCTTTCCAGGAGGCCGACATCACCGGTATCACCCTGCCGATAACTAAGCACAACTTCCTGGTGAAGAGTCCCGAGGAGCTTCCTCGGATCGTGGCTGAGGCGTTCCATATAGCGCGGACAGGCCGTCCCGGGCCGGTGCTGGTTGACCTTCCTGGGGACGTAGTGCTGAATCAGCTTGATTACAAGCCGGTGACCAAGGTGGACATCCCGTCGTACAAGCCTAATACCGTGGGCCATCCGCTTCAGATCAAGAAGGCGGCGAAGCTGATCGCGGCTGCCGAACGTCCGGTGATCTACTCGGGCGGAGGAGTCATCTCTGCGGACGCGAGTCCGGAGCTCCTGGAGCTCAGCGAGCGCACGCATGTCCTGGTGACAACGACCCTGCTTGGTAAGGGCGCGATCCCGGAGACGCACTCGCACTCTCTTGGGATGCTGGGCATGCACGGAACGGCGTATGCGAACTATGCCGTGGCGCATTGTGATTTGCTGATAGCGGTCGGCGCTCGGTTCGATGATCGTGTGACTGGTAAGCTGGATGCATTCGCGCAGAAGGCACAGGTCATCCATATTGACATTGATCCGGCGGAGATCGGCAAGACGGTCCACGTGGACGTTCCTATCGTGGGCGACTGCAAGCTAGTCCTTCAGGATCTGCTCAAGCGCGTCGAGCCTCGCGAGGAGAGTGAATGGAATAAGCAGGTCATGCGCTGGAAGACGGAGTACCCCCTCCATTACAGCGAGGACGGGTTACTCCCGCAGTACATTATCGAGCAGATATGGGAGGTCACGAAAGGTGAGGCCATTGTGGCAACCGGCGTGGGCCAGCATCAGATGTGGGCGGCGCAGTTCTACAAATCGATGCATCCAAGGCAATTCCTGACTTCGGGCGGCCTGGGAACGATGGGCTATGGCTTCCCGGCAGGGATTGGAGCGAAGGTTGGCCGACCGAAGGATATCGTGTTCGTCATTGACGGCGATGGCAGCTTCCAGATGAATGTCCAGGAGCTGATGGTGGCCGTCGAGAACAAGATCGCGGTCAAGGTGGCGATTATGAACAACCAGTACCTCGGGATGGTGAGACAGTGGCAGGAGTTGTTCTGGAACCATCGCTATTCCGGGGTAGATATCGCCGCCCAGCCGGACTTCGTTAAGCTGGCAGAGGCTTACGGCGCAGTAGGCATGCGCATTGACAAGAAAGAACAGGTCACCGATGCCCTCAAGAAGGCATTGGAGATCAATGACAAACCGGTGATTATGGACTTCCGCATCGAGCGCGAGGAGAACGTCTTCCCGATGATCCCTTCGGGGCAGAGCATCGAGGAGATGATGGTCCAGCGGCCAAAGTAGGAGGCGAACATGCAGCATACAATAACAGCATTAGTCGAGAACAAACCAGGTGTCCTGGCGCGAGTATCCGGCTTGTTTGCACGCCGAGGGTTCAATATCGAGTCGCTGGCCGTCAGCATTACGGACGATGTGACCGTTTCGCGGATGACCATCGTCGTCGAGGGCGATGACACCGTCTTGGAGCAGATCACCAAGCAGCTCCACAAGCTGATTGACGTGATCAAGGTCGAGGATTATCAGGGCATGCCGATTGTCCAGCGTGAGCTGGCGATGATCAAGGTGAATGCGGAAGCGCCCGCCCGCCCGGACATCATGCAGATAGTGAATATCTTCCGCGCGAAGATCATTGACATCAGCGACAAGACGTTCACGGTCGAAGTCACCGGCAGCGTGGACAAGGTCAATGCGATAGAGGAAATGCTCAAGCCCTATGGTATCAGAGAGCTCGTCCGCACGGGACGGATCGCGATGATGAGAGGGGCACGGACTCCATAACGAGGCATAGACGGTGGGCAGGTGTTACTCCCACACGCCCATACTTCCACACTCCCATACGTACGGGGGTATGGGGGTTTGGAGGTATGGGGGTTGCCGGTCTGTTGTCCATATAACGAGGAGGATGAATCAAATGGCACAGGTCTATTACGACAAAGATGCGAATCTCGATGTACTGAAAGGGCGGAAGATCGCCATCATCGGCTACGGAAGCCAGGGGCATGCCCAGGCGCAGAACTTGCGTGACAGCGGCGTTGAGGTGATCGTCAGCGACTTGCCGGGCACGGACAACTGGAATAAGGCGATCCAGGATGGCTTCAAGCCCATGTCGGCCTCGGAGGCTTCGGCCCAGGGCGACATCATCCAGATCCTAACCGAGGATGAGGTCCAGCCGCGGGTCTACAAGAATGAGGTAGAGAAGAACCTCACCAAGGGCAAGACCCTCTTGTTTTCGCACGGCTTCAATATCCATTTCGGGCAGATCGTCCCGCCGGCCGACGTTGACGTGATCATGGTCGCGCCGAAGGGCCCGGGCCATCTCGTCCGAAGAGTCTACACCGAGGGAGCAGGAGTCCCGGCCTTGATCGCCATCCAACAAGATGCCTCGGGCAAAGCGAAGCAGACCGCTCTCGCTTATGCCAAGGGCATAGGGGCGACCAAGGTCGGCGTGCTTGAGACGACGTTCAAGGAGGAGACCGAAACCGATCTCTTCGGCGAGCAGGCAGTGCTCTGCGGTGGAACGACGGCGCTGGTCCAAGCCGGGTTCGAAACCCTTGTCGAGGCCGGATACCAGCCGGAAATCGCATATTTCGAGTGCTTGCACGAGCTGAAGTTGATCGTAGACCTTATGTACGAAGGCGGCATTAGCTGGATGAGATACTCAATCAGCAACACCGCCGAGTACGGCGATTACACCCGGGGTCCGAGGGTCATTAACGAGGACGTTCGGGAGGAGATGTGGGCAATTCTCGAGGAGATTCAGAGCGGTGAATTCGCGAAGGAATGGATTCTGGAGAACGTTGCCAACCGGCCGGTCTTCAACGCGGCCAGGCGGAATGCGAAGGAAGCGTTCATCGAAGAGATTGGCTCAAAGCTCCGCGAGATGATGCCGTATCTCAAAAAGAAGTGATGAGTGAGGAGTGATAAGTGAGCAAACGCGTTGGTTTCAGATCACTCATCACTTATCACTCATCACGTATCAGCCCGGAGGGGGGCAATTAAGTGAGTAAACGGATAATCATATTCGATACAACGCTGCGAGACGGCGAGCAGTCACCCGGGGCGAGCATGAACCTCGAGGAGAAACTGGAGGTCGCCAGGCAGCTTGCACGGCTGAAGGTTGACGTCATCGAGGCCGGCTTCCCATACTCGTCACCGGGCGATTTCGAGTCGGTCAAGGCGATCGCACAGCAGGTTAAAGGACCGATCATTGCCGGATTGGCTCGCACGCGGGATGAGGATATTGACGCCACCTGGGAAGCGGTCAAGTATTCCAGCAAGCCCAGGATACACACGTTCGTTGCGACCTCGGATATCCATCTGAAGCACAAGCTTCGGAAGTCACGGGAGCAGGTACTGGAGATGGCGGTAGCCGCAGTGAAGCGTGCGAAATCCTACTGCGAGGACGTCGAATTCTCGGCTGAGGATGCTTCGAGGACCGATATTGACTACCTCTGCCAAGTCGTCGAGGCGGTCATAGATGCCGGTGCGACTACGGTCAATCTGCCGGACACCGTGGGGTATGCGATCCCCCAGGAGTTCGGCGAAATGATAGCCACGGTGATCAAGCGCGTGCCCAATATCAAGAAGGCCGTTATCAGCGTCCACTGCCATAACGACCTGGGGCTGGCGGTGGCGAGTTCGCTGGCGGCTGTCAAGGCCGGCGCAGGCCAGGTGGAATGCACGGTTAACGGAATCGGCGAGCGCGCGGGAAACGCCGCTCTCGAAGAGATCGTGATGGCGCTGGATACCCGAAAGGACATCTTCGGCGCAAGCACGGGTATCAACACGAGGGAGATCTACAGGGCAAGCCGTCTTGTCAGCGACGTTACAGGGCAGAATGTCCAGGCGAACAAGGCCGTCGTTGGGAGCAATGCCTTCGCCCACGAGGCCGGCATTCACCAGCACGGTGTGATGCAGGAGCGGACGACTTACGAGATCATGGACGCGCAGAGCATCGGGCTGTCGGAAAGCAAGCTCGTGCTGGGAAAGCACTCCGGCCGGCATGCCTTTGATAAGCGCCTGACCGAGCTGGGCTATGAGCTCACTCACGAGGAGCTGAATAAGGCGTTCGCCAGGTTCAAGGAAGTCGCGGACAAGAAGAAGGAGATCTTCGACGAAGATCTGGAAGCCATCGTGGCTGACGAGTTCCACACCGTGCCTGAGACCTATCAGCTTCGGTATATGACCGTCATGACCAGCCTGGAAGGGATTCCGACCGCCACGCTGAAGATCGCGAGTCCGGATGGCGAGTTGATGGACTGCGGCACAGGGGTCGGGTCAGTTGATGCCGTCTACCGCACGGTTGATAAAATGCTGGGTGTCCCTCACCGGCTGATTGACTATATCGTGAAGGCGGTCACCGGCGGCACGGATGCCTTGGGCGAAGTGACCGTCAAGCTGGGCGACGACCGGAATGTCTACACGGGCCGGGGCGCGAGTCTGGATATAGTCGAGGCGAGTGCGAAGGCCTACATCCAGGCCATCAACAAGCTGGTGTACTATAACAAGATGAGAAACCAAAATGGGTCAAACGATAACAGAGAAGATACTCGCCAAACACTGTGACAAGAGCGCCGTCGAGCCCGGCGAGCTGATAATCGCAAAGCTGGATTTGGCGCTCGGGAACGATATCACTGCGCCCATCGCCATCAGGGAATTCGAGAAGATCGGGGCTGGATGCGTATTCGATCGCGACAAGATCGCTCTCGTGCCGGACCATTACACGCCTGCGAAGGACATTAAATCTGCTCAGCAGGTCAAGGAGATGCGGGACTTCGCCCGGAAGTATGGGATCACGCATTTCTGGGAGATCGGCCGAGTGGGGATCGAGCATACACTGCTGCCGGATGAGGGACTTGTGCTCCCGGGAGACGCGGTCATCGGCGGTGATTCCCACACTTGCACATACGGCGCGATCGGGGCATTCTCGACCGGGGTCGGTAGTACGGATTTGGCTGCGGCGATGGCGCTCGGCGAATGCTGGTTCCGCGTGCCGGAGAGCATCAAGTTCGTCTACTACGGCAAGCTGAACAAGTGGGTCGGCGGCAAGGACTTGATCCTCCACACGATTGGGAAGATCGGCGTGGATGGGGCGCTCTATTGCTCCATGGAGTTCACCGGCGAAGTGATCGAGAGGCTGCCGATGGCCGACCGCTTTACAATGTGCAATATGGCGATCGAGGCCGGGGCGAAGAACGGGATCATCCCGCCGGATGACATCACCCTGGAGTACGTCCGACCGCGGGCGAAGAGACCGTTCAAGGTCTACGCGAGCGATCCTGATGCCAAGTATAAGCAGATCATCGAAATTGATTGCTCGAAGCTCGAACCGCAGGTCTCGTTCCCGCACCTTCCTGAGAATGCCAAGCCGGTAAGTCAGGCAGGAGACGTTAAGATTGATCAGTCGGTGATCGGCTCCTGCACGAATGGGCGGATCGAGGACCTTCGGGTCGCTGCCCAGGTGCTGAAAGGGCGGAAGGTTCACCCGGACGTTCGGCTGATCATCCTCCCTGCGACGCAGGAGATTTGGCGGCAGGCGATGCACGAAGGCCTGTTCGACATATTCTCCGAGGCGGGCGCGGCAATCAGCACTCCGAC
>Ga0307379_10001870_pt1 | contig 32062 bp, 25 predicted proteins | sample UN2MG_FD_202237 | JGI IMG/M metagenome (GOLD analysis project Ga0307379, IMG submission 202237) | Soil microbial communities from Risofladan, Vaasa, Finland - UN-2 | ecosystem: Environmental > Terrestrial > Soil > Coastal area > Acid sulfate soil | place: Finland: Risofladan, Vaasa | collected...
ATGACTTTCTCCGTCTCCATTTGAGTCTTATTCTTCTTAACATTTTGTAATCCTTTTTTAATATTTTTTAATGATGGCATTGTGGTAGAACCCATAAATGGCTGATGAGCTCCACGTCCATTAAAGGTTAGTTCTTCACCACCTGCTTGCTTGAAGTACATGTTCTGACCTTCAGGTAATCCAGCATATCCATCAGGAAGTTTATTCTGATAAGACATTTCCTTTAACGTATTAATCTTTTGTCTGTTAGAACCAGGCATCATAGCCATACCAGAACCAACCATATTGTTATAGATATCCTCAGCAGATTCTCTTAGCTTTACATCCCAATCTCTATCATCTTTAAAGATACCTTGCATCTCATGTGCAGTACCCATAGCATTAGCAACATATGTTGCCATCACTGGATCAAAACCTTTCTGCATTAATGCTTGTGTAGTCTTCATTCCTGCTAGAGGATGTCTAAGATTATCTACAGCATCATTACCTGGTTCTGCTGCAGCTTCTGCAATATTAGTTGCTTTAGCCATAGGATAACCCAACCATGAATCCACATCTTTCTCAAAAGATGATTCATTTTTAGGTGGTAGTTGTGGTGTTATTGGTCTTCTCACAACATTAAGACCCGCTTGGGCCATTGGGTATTCAGTAACCATATTACCAGGGAACTGATACTCACCGCCCGGTGTCATCATGTGCTCATTACCATACTCATCAATACCTAAGACAGGATAAGGTACACCGCGCATGGTAATATTACCTGAAGATACTTTAGTCACCTGTCCTGGAAATTTCCATTGACCTGCAGGATCCATAAGGATATCTTTACTCCAAGGATTTGTTTTCTTCTTGGCAGCAGACTTAACTTTTATTTTACCACTATTAAATCCCATTATCTTGGTGACATTAAATCTTTATTATTTGCTATAGAGATAAGCATGTTTCTATCTCCACATACGTTACGCCTTAGTAACACTGTATTCTTATAATGACGGAACTTCTTCCGTTGTGTTTGAAACTTATTATAATCCAAATTATTTGGATTTAGGTTCCTAATATAACCATTTGCTTCGGTATTAAAAATCATTCTTTCAGCAATTGCATTAAATTCACCACGATCATCCGTAATATCCCAGAACTGATTGAACCTATATTTCTGCTCAACCTTACTGTATAAAATATCAATAAAATTCGGATTTATCTGTGGATACGTCACTATTGCAGGCGCATTATTTTTTGGAGAGATATTCAATTTCAACAATCCAGAACACTGCTCACTGTTATAAACAACCGCTTCATCAAAGTTAAAGTCTAATACATGAAACCTGTCATAGCAATTATTATCATATTTATAAACCTCCATAAAATATTCTACACTCCTTAACGTATTCACTACCTGCGGAGTTACAACTGCGTATTCTACTTCAAATGGATAATCAGTTCCATAGAAGTTACAATAACTTTGACAGTTATCATTATGTCTCCATATACCATCATCTAAAACGGATAAGAAATTAGATTTACCAGGCATTAATAAGTTAGGGTGCCAATCATGATATCCAATCCATCCCTGCGTCTTAGGATCGTAACTGATTGTCCAGCTAGCATCATGAAAGTATGCAGGATCTCCTAATTTAATTGGAAGCATATCATTAACCATAAAGTCATTGCCTGATATATAAGTTACAGTATCTACAATATCATCACGTAAGAAGTAATCTTTCTTACAGAAATAAATAAGCTGTGCTTCATTATCATAAATAGTTTGACATCCAATACCGGCTACAGGGTTATCTTTTAAAGCAAAGGTTGGAAAGTCTTTGGTTAATAGATATGGTAAGTATGTACTTAACCACCACTTATTATCAAATGCTGATATTTCTTTAATACCATTCTGGATCTGAAATATCTTTCCTTGATTTTGACTCATCCAAAAGATACCCGAAGCTGTATTCACTACACTCAATCTATTTTGACAAGAGCCATATTCATAGGAATCATCTGTATTTAATATGTTCTGTAATGGCTGTGAGAATAAACCACCATCACCAATTGTAAGTTTAGTACCACTATCTGTAGTTAAGATATCAACACTCTTAAATTGAATAGGACTTTCATTCTCAAACAGAATCATAGCGCCATTCTCATTAATAGGTTTAATAGCAGTAACTCTACTCTTGAAGTCTTTATAATTATTTGGTAAGAATACTCTCCAATAATCTTTAATCTTCTCTAGGTCTTGTCTCAGAGAATAGATCACTCTATTAGGTCTGTAAACAAAACAATCCTCTGCCTTCATTGGATCATACGCTCTACGATGCGTATTACCCCATTGAGTATAATTGGCATACAATCTAGCTATACTTAAACTGTAATCATATTTATAGTAGTTACCGGATTTAATTATCCCCGTATTAAACATAGCGTTCACATCAGAGTAACCATAGGGATCATAGTGACGTTGTGCATCTTCATCTCCCCAATCTCTAAGATCAATGTTGACCTCAGACTCAACAAAGAAATCTCTAACTCCTGAGTTGAATAGATACATATAACATTCTTTCTTAATAAAAATATCAGGATAACCACTGCAGTCTAAATCATGTTTGTCACTAGGCAGCGGATTAAAAGGAGTACTACCCGATAGTAATGTACCAATTACACTTATTGGATTTAGTACATTAGCAAGAAATTCATTAACATCATACGCATAAGTATCCATTGAATACTTTGGTTTTGGAATCATGTCATAATCATAGTAATTAAACTCAGCTCCTTCCGGTTGACCGTTCAACCAGTTGTAGAAAAAGAACATGGTATTCTTTTCAGTATATCTTCCTACATAAGTATCGCCACCAAACTCTACATCAGATGTTGTTTGAGCTACTGGTGTCATACATGTAGTAACAGGTACCTGAACAATACCTTCTATTTGACCATATTGATTTCTTAATCTTTGTTTTAATCCTGTATAGAAACTCACACCAGTACTTGCAAAAGCTTCTTGTGTTGGATTACTCCAAGTTCCTCTATCACCTACTGTTTGTTGTGATGTATCTACTTGTGAACAATACTGTAAATCAGTACCCAATTCTAAAGCAACGGATCTTCCTCGGTATAAATTATTAATTCTCCATTGTGTGCCAAAATCTTGAATATCTGCATCTAAATAAATTGCTTCATTTATAACACGTCTTCTTTCTCCACCAGCTGGTGCTACACGAAACTCATTATAAAAACAATGGGATTGATATTGTAAAGCGTATTGTTCAAATGGTGATAATGCTTTAATCAATCGCATCACTACTTCCGCACCTTCTGATGCAGCTAAAGCAAAAGATAAACCGGCTTGTGCAAAAGTCACGATAGCTGGTAATTGTCTATCAGTACCTCCTGAACTAGTCTCTTCGCTAAAATCACCAAGCATTCCTGCACTAGCTCCTATACCAGCGTCAGTCATAGAATCATTCTTACTATTTATATCACTAAACCAAGTAGAGGGTCCTGTACCTAAATATGCGTCAGAAATATTAGATCCAATCTGTTTATTTAATGCTATAACAACATCACCGGCAGCTCCCGCAGTACCAAGTGCTAAATCAGCTATAGTATAATCAGCTGCTACTGTTACACCTAATGTTGAACTATATGCTGGGGCTGCCCAACTTGGCCCAATACCTGTAGCATAACCACCTTGATACTGAGCAGAACCTTTTTCATTTATCCAATTATATTGAGGTTCTCTCTTAGTAGTAATCCTATCTCCATTCTTTTTAATTAACGCATAACCTACACCAGCTATCATAGCTACAATAAAAGTAAAATCAGTAATCAATTGATGTTCAGGATGCCCGTCAGGTACCTCAAATTTTCCATCAGCTGTACCTGCCATCTCACCATAATTAGTAAGTTCTTTAGCTGATAGGAATGGATCTTTAAAATTAGTATCAGGAGAATGAAAGGTATAAAGTTTTTTAGCAGGTGTAGATGCTAACGCATCAATAAACTGATCTGTAAAATATACAGGATTATAAGGATAATTTGGATATAACCCAATCCTTGGTGTAATACTACCACTGATGGGATACGTCTTCATATTATTTATTATACCTTTAGCTACAATGGATTTATTGCCTTCACGAGTTCCTCTAAGTATTTCATAACCAACAATATTAGGAATAACATTGCCTTGATTATCTAAAGGCGGTTTGATATTACTAAACTGAATACCCATAACACGTATCTTAGTTCCTTGATCGTTATGGTGATTAGTAACCCAACCTGGATTTTGAAAACCTTTAGTATTATCTGGAAACTTGTGATGCCTTATTTGTTTACCACAAAGATCATGTGCTGGAAGGACGGTACCTAAAAACGCAGGGCCCCAGGCTGTTTGAGCAGATGCGTTCCATACATCTGGTTTATCATCATCATATCGTTCTGTAGATTCCCAATAAGCCATTTGCCCTCTAGCTATTTGCACACCACCATCTGGTAAAGTAATTGCTGTAGGAAAAAGTCCTTGTGTATTTGCTGTATTAAAACATTCAAATACTTTTGTATCACCAGGCAATGCTTCAGATCCACCGTAAAGACCGTTTTCTTGAATAATGCCATTTCCTGTATTAAATAGTTCAGAAGCTCGTCCTGGAATATGGAAAGAAGGAGTCTTATCTCCAGTATCATATACCCATCTAACAAAGAATGGATATACCTCATCTCTCATGTAATTAGTTTTGTTTCCTCCTTTACGGTAATAGTCTGCATCATATTCAACAGCTATCCATTCAGTATTAATCTGATTAGCTAACGGCTGATAGTTGAAATCAAACTTATCTGTAGGACCAGTACGGATCATGTAGTCACCGTTACGGAAAATAGCATCACTCTTATCTGTGATTGGGTTGCGGAGAGCTATATCAGATAAGGCAATTGTAGGATATCTGTCATCAATGATGTCAATAGATATTCTTTGTTGTCTAGTATTGTATACACCAATTCTTTTGGCTAATGTCTTTTGGTTTCGGATCTCTACTATTACTAACTCAAACTCATCAAAGTCAGGATCCATTTCCTCCATGATAATTTCCAGAGAACCAGCAATACCACTATGACTAAAGAGTGCTTGTACATTAGACGGTAATGAATAATCAGTTACTCGTTGATCATTAACAACATAAGCTCCTACTGCAAAGTAAGAGCCATTAAGTAATTCACCACCTTGTGGTCCTCGTTCAACTCTAAAGCAAGGATTAGTAACCAATCTTGCTAATCGTATAGCATCACAGTCAAGAACTCCTGTAGAAACACAATCTATACAACCAACAGGAACATACCCAGGACCACCTGGAAGAACTACTCCATTCTCATCAGTACAGATTTCAATGTAAGGTACGTTATCTATATTAAGAGTACGGGTAGGATTGTTTCCATCATCCCAATAGATCTGAAAGGTACAATCAAAGTTTTCTTTAGATACACCTTTGACTAAGTGTAACTCTGAAAAGTTTAAACATTGATCATTTACTATAGGTGTATAATCACATAATGTTTCTTTAAACAATCCTATCTCATGATTAGTTTCATCAGTAGAAAAGATTGCCCACTTGTCTTCGTCAATATGAATAACACCAATTATTTTATATGGAGCTGCTGCACAGAACTTATTAGACTGCTCATTACTTAACTCACCAAGATCTCCTTCCACCGTATTAGGGGTAGCGTTTCTTGCCTGCGTCCAAGTATTGGGCTGGGAGTGAATCCCTTTTACATCTTCAACAAGTTTTGAATCAAATGTATGTGGATCTGTTTTGCCAGTATTTTGTGGAGTCATTCGCTTTGCCATTCCCTTCTATTTATAGAGGTTCCACGTCTTGCTGCTGGATAGCTAGCAAACATTTGATAATACTTACCATACATAGCTTTGCGGTTCATTTGCCACACTTGCTTCATCTCAGCAAAGTTAGGTGTGTTAACTATACTTTTAGCTGCATTTCTAGCGGTTCTATACCGCGTCTCAATCATTTGTATCTTGTTTGGATTAACCGGCTCATCATTCATGATAAGGTTCTCAAGAATACGTTGCTTTAATGCATACTCATAATATTCATTAATCATATCATGGTCAGGAACTAGAATATTATCGTCATCATCTACCATCATCCCTTGGTAGTTTAGATAAACTTTACCTGTCTTGAAATTCAAATATAGCCAACCATCTTTAATCCATCCACTGAATGGAGATTCCCAATATAGATTAGGACAATCACAATCAATAACCTCTGCATTATCCAGAAGTGTAATTGGTTGTAATGTATTATAAGTTCTGGTTTCAAACTTTAATGTCTGTACAAGTTGTGTACTTTCACCTTTACAATTCAGAGTACAAGAAATAGCTGTAGGAGGACAAGTAGTACATTCATCTTCACAACAAGGATTACCACAAGTATTACAAGGATCGCATGGTGCTGGGACTACAGGATCTTGACATACATCAATTACATTAGGTGGTGCTACCTGGTATGCAGGTGCTGGAATAGTTCTTTCTTCAACATGAGTACCTTGAGGTAGGTATGACTTTACAGTATAACTGCCACACATCAAAGCAAAGTTGAGTACATAAAAATTATTTGGTAGTCTTACACGCCCTTTTTCTACCTCCAATACAACCTCTTTAGTTTGTTGGATACGGAGTCCTAAGTCATAATTAACTCGTTGAGCTACCTTGATTAAATCAATGTCGCTGATTAAATCATTTAGATCATATTTCCTGAAGTCAGTCTTGGCTGAAGCAAGTAACGTATCAAAGGTTCGGTATTTTAAAGTATAGTTGTAACTCATTATCTAAGGGTGCTTTGACTGTCATCAGCTCCATCTGAAGGAATCTGTCCAGTAGTTAATACTTCTTTTAATACCATTTGTTCAATCTCAGCAAACAAGTTTTCAGGTACTGCCATTTTTCTATCTTGCTCTAAGGCACAGTCGTCTGTATTGGTACAATCAAATTCAGATACATCTGCATTAAATAAAGCTACCATACGCACACTTTCCCATTCTACATCTGGAATATAAATGTGACCATCCAGATACCAAAAATATTTAGTCTTTAAATATTTAAAAGTACTTGCCTTAGTCATATTAGCATATGTTTCAGGATATGTTTCTTCTAACCTTTGTGATTGATCAATAGTAGTAACAGATCTAATAACCGGTCCTTTACCGCCATCAAGCAATTCAGGTAATTTATCTTTACTTCTACGGAAGGTACACCCTGTTTTAATACCGAGACAACATGCTTCAATCTTATCTACCTCAATCAAATCAATACAAGGAATAGTTGTAAAGAGACCTGTATATGCTTTTAAATTACCTTTCTGATCTTGCCTATAGATAAGTAACTTAGCATACTTCATGATTAAGCTATACAAGAACCTATCTGTCATGAAAGGATCTTCCTTAACAGCTTTTAGTACATTACGTACTCTAGACGTAGCATCACCTATTGTAGTCATAGTTTACATTTTAAATTCATCATAGTCAGCAGGTATATTCTTACCATCAGCCATACTCACATCTTTTCTACGCATCTTAGTAAAAAACGTAGAAATCTTTTTCATAGGATCTACTACAATATACTTAGGCCAATTTTCTTTATATGCGTCTGAAGCTGCTTTTCTAAACTGCTTTACGGCTTTAAATGACCAAACTTGTTTATTTTGTAAAGGATACTTGCTGGTATGGTTAGTAAAGAATATCTTCAATAGATTGTTGTCTGAATCCCAGTTCTGATGCTTAACTACCATACCGTGTTTTATTGACTCCACTATATTAATATTTTGTTTCTTTGTTGCTGGACAAGTGCCCATAAAAATAAAACCTAAACCATCAGGTAACTCTACACCATCTCTATTCTGAATTATACCTAAATACAATTCTTCATTAAATGTACGAATTATACTTTTGAATGTTGCCAAATCAATACCCTCATATCTAGGATACTTTTTAATGAAGGCTTTATATAATACTCCGTTTAAGATATTAGTCCTATTAGGTCTGAATCTAGGGGCGTTTAAATCTGGTTTTCTAAATAGTTTCTTCATAGTTGTTCCTCTATATAATATAACCAAAATTAATCATATTTACAAATAAACATATAAGGTTTGCCATATAAATGAAAACCCCAGGCGATAGGAACCTGGGGTTTTCTTGTCAGTCATAGTAAACCAACAAACCATGACAAATCTTTAGAGATGCCACTCTATAGGTTAAGGTACTGCATTACAAGCTGCACCTACGGTTATAGTTCCGTTAGCGTTTCCTACAACCACAAAGGTTAATGAATCAGTTACCATACATATAGGTCCTAATGTTGCACCGGTAGCTACTGTACCAGTCACTACAACATCATTACAATCTATATATGTATAATTAAGACTTCCTGTTCCACCAGGCTCATCTTCAGTAAGAGATATTTCAGTACAATTACATAAGCAATTACCATCCTCTATAATAGAATAATCTGCTGGAATAGTTGGTGTTGCACTACCACACATATCATATGTTTCAGCAGGTTGGAAAGTCCCTAATGGAAGGATTTCAACCGTTGCTCCTGAACAATCATAAATAGTAAGAGCAGAACAACCAGTTAAGTTTACTGTATAAGTAGCGGCTACTCCTGGAGCAAAAGGTATAGAAGTTAAATCTATGGTAGGTGCTGAAGTATATCCTGAACCTGGTGTAGCTACAGTAATTACTGTAATGATACCACCAGCGACAGTTACATCAAATGTAGCTCCTACACCACCACCACCAACAGAAGCTAATCCATTATAGTTACCATTAGTATAACCAGAACCTCCAACTAAATTTGTAACATCAAGAACTGGTGAATTAATACAAGTTACTTCATATCTATTACAAGCTGGATCTGGGATAAAGCTTACTGCAAATGGATCTCGTCCGGTTAAAGAAGCTAAATCTTCACAAGCTGCTTGAACATAACCTTCATAATCTACTTGATCACAAGTTTCATTATCAACCATGATTGTGATGTCATAAGAACAAGGAAGTCCTCCTCCACTACATACAGGATGGAAACCTGGACCAGGACCTCCTGGAACGGTACAAGTATAAGTAGGCGCACCTACTATACGAAAACAAACTCTATGTGGCCCTACATACTGAGCGTTAAAGTTTACTGTGATTGTTGCTGGTACTAAAGCCATAATTTTATAAGTTTATTGTTTGGTTCTAACTATTATTGTTACAGAATAACATGCTCCACCAGAGCAAATGTTATTCACACGTATATTGTAATCTGTATCTGGAAGTAAATTACCAATTGTATCAATAGGATTTGTTACTGGTACAAGTGGTGGATTTAATGTCCAAGATGCAGCTGTTGCTAATTTATATTCTACTTGATATGATACAGATGCTGGATCTGCTAACCATGCGAGCTGAATAGTTGTTGAAGCAATACTCGTTGAGTGTAATCCAAGAACTGATTTACAAGTAAGTATAGATATTGTAAATGCTGCCGCTATAGATGGTGCTCCTACGATACCTGGATCAGGAATCAATAGATCTCCTTCTAAATAACCTGTACCTGGTGTTGTAACAACAACGCTAATTATTTCACCATTACCACCCGTTGTTACTGTACCTACAGCTCCTATCCCTGAACCTCCTAATAAAGGTGTACCCGGAAAGGCTGTAGAAAGCGTGTATCCATTACCCGCTGTTGTAATAGTCAATCCTGTAATAGCTCCTGTAAATACAGGAAGTATGCAGTTAGGATTGGTAAATAACAGAGTCATCATTTGTATTATCACATCTAACCGATCTCCTTTATCAATACCTACATCTAAAATACTATCTCCACAATACACTACACACCCTGCACAAAAAGTTTCTGGACATGGGTCCGGTGTTGGACACTCAGGAGTTCCTGTTGTACATGCTGTTGGTGTAGTTAATCCTACATCATCACATCCGCATGGTACTTTATGTTTACAATTTTTACTACTCATCTTACGGTATTGTTAGGTTTGCTGTACTATTTAATGGTGGCAAGCACGAAGGTGTTAATGTGGCTATGTTACCAAATGGACAAAGCGTTTCTTCTGGGGCACCGCTTGGTGTTATTTCTAATCTAACTTTATATTGAATACCACCAATTAAACCACTAAATATACCATTTAGAGTAGTTGCTCCTGTTACTACAGATACTTGATTATTAATCTGTATTGTTCCGGTTCCATCATAAAGAACTACATCAATACTAGCAGCGCCACCTAAATAAGTAAAGCTCCAAGCAATTGTAGTTTGTGTAGGCACTAAACTTACAGTAGGGCAATTCTCAGTACTTATAACTACTTCAGTAAGAACATTAGAACATACACTATCCCCATCAGTAAATGATATAGGCATAGTAATTATTAGATTGCTATTTCCATTAACAGGAGTAACTGCTAAGTTAACTGTATATCCTGCTGGATCATTCAGGTTAGCAACGATTGGAATATTAAGCGTTAATGAATTACCAGAAGAATCAGTAATAGTTGTTGGACTACCCAAAGGATTAGTTTCTTGGAAACCTCCTGGATAAGTCCCACTTAAAAATATTTTTAATGTGTTAGGATCGGTTAATGTTCCTTGAAGCGTTATTATAAGAGCATCACAGCTAGTAGATTGTACAATGTTCTTTAGAGATAGGATTGCTGCTCTAGCATCACAGTAACTAAGCCATATGTTATTTATAGTTCCTGCTAGGTTAGTTACAGCATTATTCCAACCCGCAATGCCATCCATAGTACCACTACCTTCTAATCTAGCACTACCATTCAAACCAGCACATTGAGCCACAATAGAATTATAAAGATCTTGTGGCGAACCGGTAGCTGATTGTAATTCACAAAAGCCTTTCTCTAATTCAATTACAACTGTGCCTAATGATTGTGGTCCTGCTAATACGCAGATAGGATTAATAGTTGGAAGCGGTGCCGATGGTATAGGAAATTGATCTTCTAACTCTGTAATACGATTGTTATGATTAACTAATGCTGCATCAACTGTGTTTAATCTACCAACAATAGTTTGAATTTTAGATGCCGCTGTATAAATTAAGTCTACTGCTTGACCTCTATCTACAGTATCACCTTGTGCATTTACATATTGAAATTCTTTATTGAAAGCAAGAATGGTATCCGGAATATTATTGCCTGCATAGATTCTAGCATTAATAGGAATGCCGCTTGGTACACCACTGCTAGGATTACTTGGATCACCACCTCCTAGAGCTTGCGCAGCTTCTAATGCACAAATTTTATCTATAAGTAATTGGATTAACGCTTGAAAATCTTCAGGCCCACATCCGCCAATTAATAAGCAAGATATGTCATAGGTTTCAATATCAAGAGTCTCAAGAACTTTGCAAAGTTCTAAGCCAAGCTTATATACAACATTACTTACTGTATCTCCTTTACATAAACCAATACATGCAATATCTGGTCCTTGCCAAATTACACAATTGGAAGAGATTGGATCACAACCTGGAGTATCTGCGTTAAGTGGTTTCATATTTTCTATATTGCATTATTAATAATATAATCATTTTTACTGAGATACACAAATATTTCTAACATACTCCTACAACTGATCCATTTAATAATGGATCTTTAGTGAACGGTAAGCTCACATCAATGCAATGCACTTGACTAGCCGAGCCAATAGGGATATTAATAAATATCGGCACGCCTGTACAAAGAAAGCCAGTAAATGTTCTTGGTGCAGCTGGATCACCATCAATAGGGCTAAACCTTATTAACCTACAATCTTTACCAACTACTGTTGGTGGTGGAACTAAAATTGCTGATACAAGTGTTGGAGCTGGGCAAGCAATAGGACTGAATGTAAGTAATTCAGCTATTGTATTACAAGGAGCACAACACGGTATAGGTTTACATGCATCTGGATCCGTAATCATTTTTAAATCCAATAATTGTTTCTTGATATCTAAATCATCAAAATCCATAGGACAACAGAACTCAATACCATATCGTTTACTAGCTGCTTGTTGAAATAAAGATTCACTCCATGCACAACTAATTTTCTCTACATATTTTGGACTACATCCTGGAGTATCATAACCAGGCTTAACCGTTCTATTCCTTATCACCAATGGTGGAGGTGGTGGATCTGAAGGTAAGCAAGTTACACAGTCTGGGAAACTATCTACAACATTAATGGTAACATCCACATTTAATGGACAATTGATTACTTCAACGGTCCAACATGTTTCAGGACAAGTTACAATAGTGATTACTTCACCTACATAAGGACTCAAGTCACCACTTAAAGTATCATTTGTTATTATTGGATCAAGAAGACCTTCGCAATCAGTTAACTGATAGCAAACACCCAAACAATCATCACAATCAATAAATACTTCTTCTACTGTTACTGCTGTAGATGGATCAGGTAAAACTAAAGATTCTATAGAACCCATTAAAGCAAAGCCTTGTGCATTAGATGTTGAACCACCACCGCTTGCTGTAGCATCAAAAATTCTAACACTAAGTGTTTGAACTCCAGGTACAAAATGCGCTGGATTACTTGTTCCAAAATTATAAGCTATATTCCAATTCTTAGGAAACATTAAAGGATTACTATTATCACCAATCTGATTACCATTTAATGTAATAACAGCGTGATTATCTGTTAGTATATCAAAGTTTACATTAGGTACAAAACCTAATGGTAATGTAAATTGTAATTCATAGGTAGTATATATGCCTAATGGATAACTATCTGGATTAGCAGGTAATGGTTGTGATGTAGGACTTTGTGTAATCCAAAGTGCCTGCGGAGTAGGTGAAGGAACTGAAGGGCATGGCGTTACTGTACAAACTGGTGGTATAGAAATAGTTTGTGGTAAAACTCCATATGGATATGGTACATATGACCACCAATCTTGTCTAGATATATACGCATTTTGTGGTGCAATTGGACCATTGCCATTTTCAACCAATTTCCAGTTATAATCTACATTACCTTGTATACCTAATGTATCAACATCATCAATAAAACCTGTATTTAATAATATAACTTCACCCGGATTACCACCGCAATCTGTGGATAATTCTATAGTCCAACATTTACCTGGAAACTCAACGAAAGTATATGTTGCATTAAGGTCTAAAGGTGGGATTAATGGATCAATAGTAATTAATTCTGTATCACCTGGATCATCACAGTTTGTGGCCAGATAACAATTACAAGGTTCAGCTGGAACAACTGTAGTTTGTATACAGTCTAACTCCCCATTACAGTTACTAAGTACCCATCCATCAGGACAACTACATCCCGATTCTTCTCCTAAATCAAAAGGTATACTTGGAACCTCACCTACTCCAGGAATAAAATCACCAGTACTCCATACAGTTACAGCAGCCAACTGAGCTGGTGTAGTCATAGGAATTAAGGTCGCAACATCAGCACTATAAATTTCAGCTGCAAAAGATGCTGGTCCACTTAGATTAAAACCTTCTATAGTTATAACATGTTGTCCTGCAGTTAATGTAACCTCTATTACACTCCAATACCAGAATGCGTAAGAACCACCATTAGCTCCAACCTCAACTAAAGGAGCACCATCGAGTGTAAGCCTTACTCTATTATCTCCTCCAAATCCTATACTATAAGTTCCAGTAACAGGTACAGTTACACATGCTGTAAAACCAATCCATTCATTAACAGGTTGTTCATTACCTGATATCTGTGCTAAATTTGTCCATACACCAATATCAAATAACCTACCGGCATTAGGATTAAGAGGACCACCCCATAGAGGATTGTCTACATTCTGAATAGCAAGAAGAGGTGTAAGATTAGCATCTTGTAAGTTATTTGCATTAATACCTATAACAATATCACTAAGTGGAAATGGTAAAGTAGTTACATCAGGATAGAAGTTTGCACCTTGTGAACTATATTGATTATTCTGATCACCACGATCTATAAGAATTGTATTTGGTAAACAATTAGCAGGTGTAGTTTCAACTAGCGTACAATCATTTGCAATAGGATCATATGTATAACCTGGAGGGCATTCACAAGGATCTCCTGGATCTGGGTTGTATGAACAACATGAAAGATCAGGACCGCCTACTACTCCTGAACAATCTGCAGTAGCTAAAGGATTAAAGTTTGTTGCTGTTGGATCTGTACATCCGGGTATTATTGGTGGAAATACATCTGCAATACCAGTCCATACAGCTTGAATACCACCTGGAAACTGATTAGCCTGAGATAGTGTTCCTGTCTGAGAACTGTCTAGTGTAGTAAAGATATCTGCATTTTCAGCAAAGAAACCTGCATGTGGTGGGGCAGTATCATAATGATGACCAGCTCTATCTAGTAAACCGCCTGCTTGTACATTTAGAATAAGCCAGGTGATACCACCATCACTACTCCAAATTCTACCACTACCATTCCCATATGCCCATAATATAAGATCATTAACCCACGTAAGATGTAATAATCTATAAATAGATTTGTTAACATAAGTAACACCACTATCTGTACTAGTCCATAATCCATTATTTGTTGTAACAACTATCGTAGTTTGGGTAGCATCTAAATGAATACCGTTAGGTTGTCCAACAACACCTAATGCAGTAATATCAACAAACGTCCAGTTAATACCACCATCTATAGTTTTACATATGAATTCCTGACCAAGAACACCCATAGTAACAACACCTATCATATCATCTATGAAGTGTAATGATTTTGATATCAGTTCATTATTACCTGCAGCCCATCCAGGTGCACCATTTTGATCTCCCGGATTACCTATCGTATTATTAAAGGTTACACCACCATCCGTGGATTTAAAAACAAAACCGTTATTAGATGTTGCGTAAATAATTAGAGAATCAACAACCCATATTTCAGTTACTTGATCACCTGAATTGGGTACAGCTGAAGCTACATCACCAATACATTTGTTCCAGTTAACACCACCATTGGCAGACCAGAATATACCAGGATTACCTCCAGCAGCATCTCTCTGACCACAAACAAATACCTTGTTAGGATCAAGAGGATCGGTCATTACATCATACAGAATAATAGCAGGTAAACCTACAATATTCAAAGGTACGTTCTGCCATGAACCGGTAAGCTCATCTAAACGTTTTACTCCTGACTGATCACCTACGGTATATGTTCTAATTGCCATTTGTGTTATATTTGTGTACCTGGGCCATTATATATTGCCTTAGTTCCTGATGGAGGTTGGGCAGCTCCCGGCTTAGTTGGAGCAATTTTTTGAGGTTGCTTATTAAGCTGACCTATACAATTTGAGCATCCCGCAACACCTTTGCTGCTTACTCGGTTTTGACAGCTACACGTAAGTCTAGCTTTACAGTTTGGACAAAATCCCATAATAGTTGGTTTAATTTTTTATACATGATTTACATTCAAATTTATTAAGCAATTTAAGAGCATACTTAAAAAGCTCCATCCCCTTGGCAGGTTCATGGCAGATTTCTACTTTAGCTTTGGCAGCATCTAAGAACATCCTTATCTGTCTTAATGCGGTTAACTTCTTAGCTTGTTCAGAATCTGGTTCACAAGCTCCTAGATCTAATTCACAAAGAATGGAACTATATCTGATAAGTGCTTGGGTTATTCTAAGGTGATTATATTCTACATAGATTAGATCATTAGGTGATACACTCCATTTCAGTATATAAATACCATCAGGTAAATTGCTGAATGTAGTACCACAGTTATCTATTTGTACCTCTAAATCACATGCTGTGAATTGTCTATTGAAACCAAGATCTATGTCATCTTCACCAAATTGAACTGGTATACTAAATCCAGGTAAGGTGATTTCTAGAATAGGGCATTGAACTTCAACATCTGGGTTATAGACACTAGTATCTGCCAACCACAGTTGACAAGGATTCATTGTATCGGGTGCTTCTAAGCTAAGTACGTGTTGTGCCATGATAATGTTTTAATTAAAAAAAGGGAGGAGTATCTGACTCCTCCCTTTTTTAAGATATAATTAGTATTCTTATACTATTGGTACTGGTACCGGAGTACAAGGAGTACAACCATTAACAACTAATGTTGTACAATCATCACCACAGTTAGTTAACCATGTAGTCATGAAGTCCTCAAAACCTACACTTCCGTAAGGTCCTGCAGGAGCACCACCTGGTAAGATGATATCCAATAGATATTGATCATTATCAAATACACTAGATGCGTTATTAAATCTTGGCACAGTGTGTTGGATATAATAACGAGTATACAGAGCTCCTCTAACTACAGAGTCCAAGATTTGATCACCTTGTGTGATTTCTTGAATTCTCTTATCGGTTGAGAAGAAGTTTTGTAAATAGCTTTCAGATAATAACAAATCTCTAACTACTTGCTCTCCAAAGCCCATTCCTTGTAAAGGTGGACATTCTTCAATCACACACAAACCTTCAAATACACAAGGATCACCAGTGTAATCAACTAAAGAAGCTAAAATTCTGATAGGCTCTTTCTCGTAATAGTCAGTGATTGCAAATGAACAGTTGGTAAATGTAGTGTCTACATAAGCACCTAACAATCTAAGACCTGCACCAAATCCAGGAACGTGTCCAGGAGATACATAGTTAGCCCAGATTTGAGTAGGAACTGATCCATAAGAAACTGCAGTAGCAGCATTTTGGAACCAAGGTAAACCTGCTTCATCAAATACAACTGGTTGGATAAAGTTCACAAAGAACGGATTCTCTACGATTGCTTTAGCCCATTGGATCATAATCAACGTTCCATCAACTTCTGTTGGAACTGGTCCATCACAACATCCACCGTCAGCTTGTAACGTTTGGTACATGTTATGGTTAGCAAATCTTAATGCTGGAGAACCTTTTACTTCTAATCTTAAGTAATAAGTTTCATCACAGTAGAAAGGGATAATACAATCAGCATTACCTGCAATTGCAACTGTTAATACATCAAACGTAACATCTTCTGCTGGAGTAGCTCCACCAAGAGCAGTACCAAGAATAGTAATTGTTTCACCAAATACATACCCTGAACCATTGTTGTTATTAGTAATAGACGCTATTGAAACAATAGTACCCGCAGCGTCAACAACAACATCTACAGTTAATCCTGTACCAGCTGCAGAAGCAGTAGTAGAAACATTTGTAAATGTAGTAGTTGGTGTATAAGCAGTAGCTGTAGCTGAAAGATTATTAAACGATTCAGGAGCTCCTGGAGCGGTACCTGTATAGTTTGTATCACCAACGTGAACAATGTTTTGCTGTGCAATACAATCCTCAACTTTGTAGTACTTAGAAATCAACTTAGGATTAATGTACTTTGATTTGTTAGACTCTTTGTATCCACCGTGGAAAGGTCCTTGTAAATCATTAGCTTTAAGCGAAGCTGCAGCTAATACTAAAGGACAACATTCACCTGGATTCAAGTCACCTTCAGCAACTGATAGATAAGCGTCTTTAGTATAGAAACCAAAATATCCTGGTCCTATATTAGATAATTCAACAGATGGAGAACCACTAGTAGTGATAAAACCTCTATCTGAATGAGGGTTAGTTATAGATTCAACTCCAACAACTACCTCGTTTGGATCTCCACCTGGAAAAGTAGGAGTAGCATCTCCTGGGTTTTCTACACGTGAACCTCCGGTTCCTAAAAAGCATTTTGTAAATGCGTGGTTAAAATAACTCATAATTTTTAATTTTTAATTTTTAATTCACAAACAATTTATTAATATAATATACTGATTAATTCAGTATAATGCAACTTATGTTGCAATTTTTTTTTAGTTATTACTTTCTACCTGTTGTGTTGCTACTTGCGATTGGTTAAATGATTCTATATCACCAGCCAATATTTTAGCAGCTTCATCAACAAATAATTCATTTATATCATCCTTAAACTCAGACTCAATATCTACAGGTGATATTAATCCTGTATACGGATCAACAGCACCCGCTATTTCAATCCGTCTCGGTTGTCTGTAATAATGTAAAGTTCCTGTAGGAACATCAAACTCATTATTAGTATAAATCTTAAGTTCACCATCTTCAAACGTACAAAAGGTTTCTCCCCAGTCAAAGTTCGGTTGTTTATTCTTATCTCTAAGTAACTCATCAACGTTAGCTTCCTCAGCTAAATAGATAACCATTCTACGTGGATCAGGACAACAATCACTAATTGCATTAGCTGATATACGTTTATATTCAAAATAATTATCTGGTAATCCGGTTGTCGTTGTAAAGTAACCATCCTTTCTAGCAAAGTTTACAGGAACCGCTGTAAGAATTACCTGAAGATCATCAATCCTTCTCTTAGATTGTTCATCACCTTCCTGTTTAGTATTCATACCATGCAGTTGCCTACGGCACCATGCTACTTGGCCCTTATTAAAAGCTTCAATAATTTGCCAGGGCTCTATATTATCATAGTCACTACTAGCAAGTTTATTAAGCCTTTGCTGGATTTTAAGCAATATGGTTGTATTCAGCATAGTTTATTACTTAGGTTTTACAACCACATTAGCATTAAGTTTCCTATTAGCAGGAGAAGGATTTAAACTAGGTTTTACATTAGCATTCATTCTTCTATTAGCCGGTGTAGGGCTTGTTACTACTTTAGGGAATTCGTTATGGCCTTTCATAATATATAGTTTTAGTTATTCCAATATTTTTCTACTTCGCCTAGAAGCTCTTCTAAGATATCCTCATGTAAAGGATTCTTCAGATACTCTACAACATCCGAAACATTTCTACCAAGCATGGCGCTTTTAGCGGCATGATAAATCATACCATCTGGTTTGTTTACTAAGAACTTGTAGAAGCTAGCATCTTTAACAATAGCTTTAAGTTTTAATGTTTCCATATCCAACTCAGAAGCTTTAATAAAGTTTTCAGCAGCTCTAGTCTTATTACCTTCTACACCATTGCCTTGGATATATTCATCAAGGTTGTCATAGACAGTATCTTGAGGAGTAGAGTTTTTATACTGTGTGCTATTGCCGTCAAGTACTTTAGCTAAGTAAGTAAGTTTCTTAGGATTCTTACCAAACAGCGTATCTAAAATACTAGTAGCTTTGTTACGTAATTTTTTATATTCTGTACGCGTAGATACAGTATCAATTTCTTTATCTAAATAGAATTTAGGTGGTTTGGCTTTAGATTGAGCATCCTCATAACTCTTTGCAACTAAATCAAATCCGCCAGCTTCAATAGCCATCATCTTGATTAGATCATAAGGATCTGTTTTAGGTTTTAACCATAATGGTTCATTACTACAACGAATTGTAATCTTTTGCCAGAAGTCATGATTGTTTGGTTTAAGTAATGTCACTTTCTCCCAAAACTTTTTGTCATCTACTTCAATAACGTTAGTAGCTAATTGTTTTTCTAATTCAGATACTACATATCTAATATTAGCAACAACAGCATCTCTCTTATCATCATCTAGTCTTTGTACTTCAGGTGCGAATTCATCAAGACCTGTGATATATCTTACCACTCCGTTTCTCTCAATAGCTGCTAACTGTTCTTCTTGATAAGTTCCTGGATATATTGCAAAACCATAATTCTCTAATCCCATGTTTTCACTAGTACTATCTACATAAGGCTTAACAGAAATATTATTACCTATTGCTTTTAAAGGATTAGATTTTTTACCTATTGGCTTAGCTGTAAGCGTTTCTGGAACTGCTGTTTCTAACGCAGCGTTATCTGGAGAACCTTTTACATCAACTGTAGGCCCTTCTTTAAATTGTGTTTCTTGTTTACTCATAATTTTAATTGTTGGTTTAAGTGTTATTGTACCTGCCAGAACGCAACGTCTGGTATTGCAACAGGTATATTCTAAAGCAAGGAGGAGAGAGTATCACATCTCTCCTCATTACAATAGTTATTTTAGAATGAACCTCCAGTAATTGGATTTCTCATTACAATTTTAAGAACCTTCGTAGGATCTTTCACCCAGATCGCTGGCATACACTGAGTCATATAAACTCTATATCCATTGAACTGACCTGAAGATTGGAACCCTTGAGTTCTTCCCATATAGTCCATTGTTCCATTTTGGTACCACCATTTAAGTTGATTATCCCAAGATAACTTCAACAAATAGATGTTATCATTAGTGTTATCAGTGATATCAAAGATAATGAAAGAATAAGAACTTAATGGATGTCCATCAATAATTGGGTTCTCAATGTCATTAGTATGAACATTGTCAAACGCAGGGTTAAGTACGAACTGAACATTAGCAAGGAATGGGATCACATAACTAGTGTAAGCAAATCCAAAACCTAAGTTCATTCCTTTGTTAGTGATAGCACCTATATCAGCTGCTTCAATTAACAATCCTGAGCCACTAGCTTCACGCTTAATAGACTCATTAACCATTCTCATTCCACCCATACCTGTTTGTACAACGATCTGACGTTTAGGATCTGGACCTTGGAACTCAACTCTACCATTGTAGAAGTTGTATAACTCAGCTCTGAATAATTCAAGAGAGAAACTAGACTTGTTGTAAACTCTTTTAAAGGAGTTATCAAGTTGCTTCCAAAGACCAACAGATAATCTAATATCGTCTGGCCCATCTTGTCTAACTCTACCACCGTGTCCCCACATAAGGTAAGTTTCAATATCCGTAGAGATCTTAGTTAAGTGTGCGGCTTCCATTGCAGTTAAGAATGTTCTGCTCAAACTTCCGTTTGCCATTGCTTTCTTAACGTAATCTTTACCCATTACGCTTACCATAGACTCAATAGAAGATACTGAAGGATCCATAGATTTATCAAAGTTTCTCCAGATCTCAGTTACAGGAACTGTACCATCAGCGTTTAAACCACCTTTGATTTGAAGATCTGCTCTTGAAGAAACAGTATAGTGAACGTGAGCTTCAGCTCCTCCTACATAGTTGTAGAATTCTCTGAATCCAGCTCTAGTTTGAATATCAGAGAATCTTTCTCCATACTCACCTCTAGCAGATCCTTTTCTAAAGAACTTAGTTCCATTAGCTAAGAATTGATTGTCAAGGAATTTGTAGTTGTCATTGTTCACCAACTGAACAGTATAGATGCAGCCATCTCCTAAAGGAAGAATATCTTCTTCAGGAACTATAAACATCTCAACTCCGTTATACTTATCATAAGTAATAACATCACCATGACCAAACTCACGTGTATTTAATTTGATTTTGAATGTTGTACCATCTTGACCTTTGGTAATGTTTAAAGGTTCAATATCTTCAATGATGTAAGGAAGATCTTGGCTAACCGGAGTTTGCCATTTCCATTCACCTCTGATATTATCTACTTCAATAACATTCTTTCCACCAAAGGAAGACATTTGATACAAAGGCATCTCTACCTTTTGACTCATTGCCCAGATATCCACAGGTCCCATATCGGTAGGTTGTGCATCTCTTAGCATTTGAGATAAGTGATAGGAGTCAATGTGAGAAGACGCTTTGTAATTGGTGTCTCTCAAAAAGAGTCCGTTGTTAAAACTTGGAGTACTCATTTTGTTTTGGGTTTTTAATTATTAATTGTTTTTAATCTTTATTCTCTTGCGAAAAAATTCTTTTTTGCTCTTGCTAATGCAGGCCGTTTACTTGGTGCAGTTGCTGGAGCTTCTTCTCCTGTGCTCGTTGCTGTCAAATTACTTTGCTCTGTCTTAAGTTTTCTAACGGTTTTCTCAACAGCCGCTGCTTCACCACTTGCTTTTATCTTTCCTCGGTAACCATCTGGATCAGCTAATAACCAGAGTGCTTCCGCTATTAAATCATGATTAGGTTCAACCCATTGGTATTTCTCCAACAAGTGTCCTAGCATATTTGTTTGTTTCCCACTTATAGATGGGTAGTTAGGTTGAACTAGACCTGCGTAAAGCATTTCTTGTGTTCTGCCATCTAACTCAATTCCGTTTACATTGCCTTTCTCTAGTACACTATATACATTCTCCATGTAATTTTGTGATTGAGCTTGACGTTGTTTATTTTGTTGTTCCTGAACAGCTAGTCTTTGATTAACCATTTGTTGTTGCATCGCATCCAATTTAGGTTTAAACTGATTAGCTTTCTTCTCTAGATCACCTCTATCTTGTAAACCAATGATCTCATCTTCTATCTCTTCTGGTGTTCCATAATTAGTTGCTTGTAAGTAAGCACGTACCGCATATGCTTGTCCAGCTTCAGAATCAATGTTCAGTTCTTTAATCTCTTGAGAAGCGCCCATTGCCTGGAATAAACTTTTTAAATCTTGACCACCATCAGCAATATATTTATATGCTTGCTGCATCTCAGTAGGCATGTTAGAAAAGAATTGAGCCGGAAGTTGTTCTTGTAACTCTCCTTCTTTTCTTTGAAAGTTAGCTTCGATTAGTTCTTCCCAATCGGCTGCTGTATAATCATCAACCTTCTTCCCATCATCAAACGGTAATAAGATTTTCTTTTCAATCAGCTTCTTAGCTGCTACCGCCATTGCTGTAGGTCTTCCCCCTTTGTTCTTATCATCGGGTCCTTCTAATAAATCATCAGCGGGAGGTGCTAGAACATCATCTGTAGTCACAGGTGGTTCTTCAACACCATCTTCCGTAGTTTTTGCTACTGGTGGATCTTCAGTATCCTCTATTTTTTCAGGAGGATTGTCAAGGAACGAGGTGTCTGTGCCCATCGCACTAAACACATTAGGTTTAACTTCTTCATTTGGCAGCATTACATCATTGCTTACATTTAGCAAATCGTTAATCTCATCTAGACTAACTTCTTCTACTGCTGTGGTATCTTCAATTTCTTCACTCATTGTTGGTTGGTTTTAATGTTTGAGTTAATAATAATATAGTCAAATTTAATAATAATAAATATTTAATGTTTACAAAATAGTACTGCCATATAAATAATTTTTACATTATATGGCTATGGCTATTTCTTTTTCTTTTCTTTGGTGGTTTTAGCCGTATCGTATTGATTCTTATTCTCACGAGCTATCTCCACATCCTTATTTTTAAGATCCCTCTTCAAGTTCATCTCTTCCCGTTTCAGCTCATTTTTATTATTATCTTGCATCACTTGATTGGTCATCTTCTCTCTTTGGATGTTTACCGTATCTTGATATGCAGCTGTTTGTTTAATATTATCCATAGCATCAATAAAGTCGCTTTGCTTATTCTCATTAATATCTTGCATAGCACCAAACCCAGAAGCTCTAATCTCAGCAACCAAAATATCTTTACGTCTATCTTTTTCAGCTTCCATAGTTTCTTGATCAAGCTCCATTTTCTTTTCTTGGATTGCTTTGTCAACTTCCATTTGCTTGAGTTTTTCTTGATGCGCCATATCTTCCTGGCGTTGTTTTGTTTGCTTGTCTTCAGAAGCTTTGAGTGCTGTATTCAATGTACCTAATGAATCTGCTTGCATCATCTCTCCAAGATCATATATAGATGCTCCAGTAGTATTATTTTGCATAGCCATATTCTTCAGTTTATCTAATACATCTCTGTGTGCTGCTTTAGTTGTACAATACACATTAATGTCTCGCATCATTAGATCTTTACCATTAATCTCAAAGTTAACACGTTCATCATTAGATGTCATATGTTGTAGCCTTATTGAAGGATTTGTTGATTGATAGAACTGAGCTAAATCTGTTCGCATTTGATGGACTCTGGGCATAAGATGATCGGAATGCTGAACAAAGTACATCTCTGTCTGTGCGTACGATCCTGCTACAGCTTGTTCAATACCTGTTGCTGTATTAGTTTGCCCAATCTGTTGTCCCATTCTCTGAGGCGTAACTCCTACTACTGCAAAAGCTTCTTGCTTAAAGTGATTAGCTAATTGAACCCTACTCATTAATCTATTTGTCTGAGATAAATCCAACTGCTGAAAGTGATTGAAGTTCAAGGCATTCTCTGTATTAGAAAGGCTTGTATCTAAAGGGAGTATTTGGAAATCTTTCATAGCAACAAAAGCATTAGCGTAATTACCTTTACCCCAATCCTCACCTAGTGAATGTTGTGGTAATGCGTTTTGATCTAAAAGGATTACTGTTCCTAATTCATCAATCAGGATGTCAGCTATTTGATTATTGGTTAAGTTATACCCAATCTGAAATGGCTTCATTAAGTCAACAAGTGCTGTAGATTTAACGTTACGGTCAGAGAATACTCTACCTTCTACCGGTAGTTTACAACCGTAAAGCGTAGTCTCACCTTTAAATTGAAACTTCATTGGTTTGATTGTATTCTGATTAACACCTAAATAGATAGGATTAATACCACCTCCATTGTTATTACCTCCCGCAAAGGTAGGTTGATTTGGACCTATTTTGATACCACCCCATGTTTGATTAATCCAGAGCCATTCTATATGCTCTCCAAAGACTAATGTTGTTTTGTTTTTGTTTTTAATTAAAGAGTTATTGTACTGAGGCTTATCTGTTATTTTGTAAGTCTCATCAATGATCTCGCTGATCACATCGCCATTCTCAGAAATCTTTGTCAGATGTCCTAGTTTTCGTTGTGACTTCCAATACCCTTGTGTAACACGAAGCATATTAACAGCACCATCTTGTTGCCAATCTTCTGATTCACCCAATACCCATTCAACAATGTCATTACCATTAAATACAAAATTATCTCTCATGGATGTATATTGACGCATCGCTAATGATGGACCTTGTACATTCCAAGCATGACTCTTAGTTGCATCATAGAAAGATCCATCATTCTGAAGCCCTGTCATAGGATAAATAGCAGATCTAATTGGATAGTGATTCTCAATAGACATCGTTTGCTCCTCTGTCATGCACCAACCAAACTTATCAATAACATCAGCTCCAGTCATCATCTCAATCTTACCAACCCAATTCCCTTCTGAAATGTATCTTACATCTGGGGATTTGTGATAGAAAGTGAGTACTGGATTCCAAAGTTCTACATCATAATCATCTTCATACATTTTAAAATGCCAAAACTCACGGTCTGTAGTAAGCATGTCTTTAAAAGCTCTTTCTTCAAGCTCATCCATATGGAAACGTTCCTCATCAATGTTCAGCTGTTTAGTTGCCCATTTTTCAGCTATCACTTCATATTCCTTGCTATAAAATTCTTCTAGCTCAGGAAGTGTTTTGAGATTATCTATAGAAAGTTGTTCTTGTAATTGTTGTTGTATTTCAGGATCTTCTGGATCTGCTCCAGATGCTAGCATCTTTGCTACTAGCTTTGCTTCAGCTTGCTTAACTAAAACATTCTCAACCTCACCGCGTTTTCTATCTAATATCTCATTAAAAGTATATTCATCGGTAGCTCTAAAGCTAACTCTTGTATTACGTTTTGCAAACTCTGCCACAAGAACATTAATCACATTTGGAATGATTGGATAAAACTTTAGTTCTAATGCGCTTTCCTCTTCACTAGCTAGAATATCTACCAAGTCTCTTAACTCATTATTATCTTCAACAATGTAATCAGTCTTATCAATAATTCCTTCAGCAAGTTTATAATTCTTCATCAAGCGCCTGGAATTAACACGGAGTTGTTTTATTCCTTGCCATTCTAGCCAATCCATATTCCAAGCTGCCCAATCTTCATCTTTCTCTTTATAAGAAAGAAACTGCACAGGTTGTGTAATACTTTGGAACCGGTTTTGCTCTACCTTAGCTCCATTCTTTAATTGCATTGCGTTTAATACTTTCATCAGCGTAAGCGTTTATATGGTGACCTTTTCATTTTACTAGCTCCAGGTAATCTCTTTTTGCCTAAATTACGAAAAGGGCTACTCTTTAATTTAAACAAATCAGGGGACTTTTCCAAGTCTTTTCCCGTCTCATTTTCAATCCGCTTCATGTATCCACGGTTTGCTTGTTGTATTTTGGCAAAGGCAATCAAAGAAGCTAAGCTTACCAACCTATCCACATTGACTCCATCGCGGTAGGCTTCCATTTCAAGCATAGCCATTCTATCAGGTATTCTGCTGATACCATAAATCTTCTTCGTAATAGTCCCATCATCATCAGTTTCTGTATTAATTACCTCACTAATCCACTCTATTAAATAATTAAGCAAATGGGTTTTAAATATAGTTCCAACATTTCTCCAACCAAAATCTTGATAAGAAGATAAATTAGCCTGAAGTTCTTTTAAGAATACTACCTGATTCTTAGGGATTAAATACTTTTGTTTTTTCTCACTAATCATATACTGAATGAACATTGAGATGTTATTCTCAATAAGTGTCCAAGCATTGTACCACTCAATCAGTAAACGGAGCTTAAGATGCGTTTCATTCAAATCATCAAAACGTCCACACCAAGCAGCAACAATCTTATCTCCTTCAATAAAGTTCTCTGTACCATGTTGAGTAAGTCTAGTTACCTCAATAGGATTCTTATAAACATAAATAGAACATAATGATTCAGAGGTAATAGTTTTACCTTCAGATACTGGATCTATAGATGCGTAGTAAGTTCCCCATGCTGGTTTTTCTTCAGGTCTTTCCCAAACAACAATACATCCTGTTTTATCTTCAAGCTTAGGACTTACAGGAAATTCCGTAATAGGCAGATGTGTACTTTTCTTTACAACCAAAACCCCTTCTAAATCTTCTTTCAAGTCTATAAACTCATATGGATATTCATTCTCGTCAATCTTTCTTTTCTGATCCCCTACAAGATTTAGAGGAAACTTAGATACATCTCGGTAAGCAAAACCTTCTTTAATATTTCTTGGGTGCTGGGATATTCTTAACTGATACAACTCTGGTTTTAATTCTTTCTTCCACTTCTCAAAGGTCTTGTTAAGAGATGCCAATGCCTTTTCAGGTTCTGAATTACCAAACTGATCTATGTAAGGAGGCATACCCCATTGTTCCGGAATAAATAATCCAGTCTCTCCTATAGTTCCTGTTTCATCCAATAAGTTACTAGTAACTGGTTCAATACCATTAGGTACTGGATGCAAGGTAAGTTCTTTAAGTGGTTCACAATCCTTTAGTTTACCTACTGATCCTGCAGCAATAAATAATCCTGTAGTGATTTCTCCGGCATTAAGTGCTGGACGAATAAACTCAAAGGTCTGATCAAGTGTCGGTGCAATTCCTGCCTCTTCATAGAAGAACATTCTACACGGTCCCCCTACTCCTTTTGTAGCTGACTTTTCAAAAGACATCCCTAAAAGCTTACCTTTGTTACCCACATTCTTTTTTCTACCATTCTTGGTAACCTCAATCTTTTGTTGCCAGTTCTTAACTTTGTCTGGTTGCATTGGACGGTACCAACCGGTATTAGCATTCAAAAAATCTTTATACTCTTCAAAGAAAGCCCAGGTGCCATCCTCATCAATATGCCTACCTTCAGAAGCACCAATCTTTAATGTGATTCCTTTTTCAAACCATAACTGATTTATAAACTTAGCTGCATGGAAGTAGGAAGAAGCTATCTGTCTTTTCTTAAATATAGAGGCATGGTTGTAATGAAGTTCTGCTTTTAACTCATAAAGAGCGATATGGAGTTGAACATCCCAGACTTCAGCAAAATCAAAGTCATTTTTTATCTTATCAAAGATAGGTAGAAAGTTAATCCACATATAGTAATCTCGTGGTAAGTACCATTCTTTATTACCGTTTTTATAAATAACACCATTACAGCATTTAAGCTTTTCAAAATCCCAATAGATAACATAATCTCTACTCCGAAATGGAGCTATTGTATAAATATCTCCTTGTTGTCTAAATAGGCGTTTCTGTTCATTGAACTTAAAAGATGTTTCATCAAAATTATATTTACCAGGCTCTTTAAATTGTCCTTCAATATAAGTGGTAAATTCTTCGCGGGTATCAAATGCAGTAGTAGACCATACATCATTTTCCCAAGCCGGTACTTCCAGATATGGCTTACTCTTGATCATATGCTAGATTCTGATCTCCTCTAACATGAAGAGCTTTCTGTTCTTCTTCTACATCTTTAGCAACACCTTTGTAGGACTTTCTTATATTATCAAAATCTTTTGCCATAGATCTTACCTGACCTATATTACCATCCTTGCCATCTGTGATTGAATGCGTGCCTAGATAAACAGCAATGTTATCCATAGCGGTCTTTATACCTTTATGTGCTCTAACAGTAGGTGTTTCATAAAGATCTTCTGTTTTCTTTAAAGCTTCGATAATCATATCCTCTTCTGGATTAAACTTTAGACCATCAAGATCATGAATAATTAACTCCTCTACATCCACATCTTTTATGTTGAAGTATGGATTGTCTGGTCCCGGACATTTCATATAAAATAGAAACTGGTATACCTGCAAATAATCATCAGGATAAGTTTCCATTATATCTTTTAAGTATTTAATTACGTAACAATGCTCCGTAGGTATAACTACCTTATTTTGTATTTCAAATAATCTAATCATGTTTTCTCTTTTTAATTACATCAGGATTCATCTTTACATAGTTAATCATATCCTGAACTTCTTTTTTTAAATAAGGTAAATCATAAGGAACTACCTCTTTTACAATAGGATCTCCTAATTGATCCACAGCTACAATAGGATATCCATACTCATCTTCTGCTTCAATCTCAAAGGTAATATGATGAATCTGGATTTTTCCTGGCTTTAGTATATGATTATGTTTTAGCATTACGTACATATATGTACTAAGTTGCAATGCGTAATGATTAATGTGACAATCATCTAAGTGAGCGCAAGGGCCAGTCATCTTTTTAGAAACACCTTCCCAGTTAACATAACTCTCTGTTTTAATTTCTTTGTTGGTTTTATAATCAAAAACATCTATTGTTTCTTGCAATACTTCTACTCTATCAGCTTGTCCACAGATTCCTGCTGACTTGAGATAAACAAAGTGTTCAGGATAAATACCAGGTACTAATGACTGATCAGGTGCAAATTTTACACCATCCTGCTCAATAATATTTATAATAGGGAGTTCCATACCATTCCGCTCAATAGTATCACACATCAATAATTCTTTCTCGCGTTGATCATGATACCAACTACCAAGAGTAGTAGCACGGTTAGTTTCTTTGTTCCAGATATCTATGATATCTTGCGGATTCATTCCTTTCCATTTACCATTACGGCTCTTAGAAGATTTCTCAGCTATCTCTTGCTGATTAAAGGGTTCTTTGAATAATGAGACAAGACTAGTTACACTTAACCAGTCTATAGGATTTTCATCTATACTCTCGTACTTATGATTCTCTGCTGTGAATTGTATTGCCATCTTGGTTTGGTTTTTTGAGTTGTTCGTTAAGTGCATCCTCTTCCTCCTGAGAGAGGAGAGCATGCCATTTAGGGTTCTCTTCATCGCCACAGGCGGATGAGAGGGATCTTAGTTTAAATTGTAGGGAGCAGCCACATTTGCTGCAACAGGGTTGAGTACCAGGTGCTAGACAAGAAGATCCTTCTTTATCTAACGCAGGGCATGTATCACAGATAGCCTTTCTCTCAGCGGCTATTTCCTCTACATGTTCACTCTTGAATACTGAGTTCTTAACTCCTTCAAGAATCGCCTTCCGGTTGTTCCATATTTTGTTTAGCATTCCGTTGCTCATTTTTGGTTTTCATAAAGTTTTGTTTCCTAACCTTTTCTTCATCAATGATCTTCTGCAAGTTAGTCACCTTTTTTAATTTGGTTTCTATGTTCTTCTTTACAGCCATTTGTCTAAATGTTTCTGGCTTTAGCACGTTCAGGTGTCTGTTGAACTTATCAGTTAACTTTGATAGTTCACTTTGCTTTACTTTGAAAGAACCTAAGTTTTCAACTTGAATATTAGGCCCTTTCATTTCATGCAGAACTTTCCTTAATCCTGAATAATAAAAACTTACCGCATCATCAACTAAGTCTGTGCTTATATCCAGCTTATCTGCCGTAGGTTTTATATAATGCTTACTATTCTTTGGTAACATACGCTATCGTATAATCTAATACTATATTACCTGCCGTTTGTATATTAAAAGATGGATTTAACTTAACCTTCTTTCTATTACTCCCTTTAATAGTTTTCTTTAGTATGAGGCTGCTCTTCTCAGCTTTATTTAAAAAGTTCCGTACTGTCTGTGAGTTAGAAAATATTTTCTCATCAACAATAGAGTTACAGAAGTCAGCCATATCATATTCACCGTATGCTCCTAATAATGCAAGACAGTCCAATTCAGAATTAGTTATATGGATGCGGTGGATAAAAGACTCAGTTATCAATTGATATTTAATAATGTCCCTATGCCCCATCCTAACTCGTTTCTTTACTAAGTTAGCTTTTGCGCTCATTGGTTGGTTTGGTTTAATTAGTTTTTACTTACCAGTCTCTACATCTATGTATTCAATGGTAACTTCTTCTCCAGCTAAACAAGCTGCAGCTATTTCTGGATAATACTTTTTATATGCAGTACCACTAGCACTACCAGTATCTTTACCAAAGTCTAAGATATCATTGAGCAATAAACAGCCCATGGTATGCTCATCTGTGTTTCCGGTATGAATGAGGATGTATTGAAAAGTCATTCCATCAGCAACTAACTTCCAGTCCGGTGCATTATGAATACATAACATTCCTTTGTGCATATCACCATATTTAGCAGCATACTTAGCATTCATACTACCTTCATTACGTAGAGATACTTTATAAATACCATTAGGTACTCTAGTTTCTCCTTTTACTTTGATAGCACGTTCTTCATCTTCAATAGCTCCACATTTAAGAATACCATTGATATAGAAGGCATCTAATGTAGTATCTCCATTATCGCCTAATCTTAATACTTTAAGTTTCATTATGCTTCGGTTTTAAGTTTACGTTTAGGTTGACTCGATGGTACTTTATCTATATCACTATCTGATCCGGGTTGAGCTTGTGGCTCTGGATTATCTTGAGCATAGAATCTAGCTCTCTGCGCAATCATAGTTATCCTACGTGTTTTGGCTTCTTCTACATCTGCTACGAGGTTTTCATATTCCTTTTCTACTTTAAGTAGAACAATCTCTTTCTTTAAATGCTGCATAGCTTTTTCTCGTGCTTGAACATATTCTTCAGGAGTCATTTGTGGTTGTTCATCATCACGAAGTTCATCTTGAGGTTCTTTGCTTTCTGACATATTATAATGTTTTTGGTTTATAAAACAAATGTAATAAAAAATGTTTAAACATTTAAAGTTATGCAAAAAAAAAAGCTACTCAGATAGAGTAGCTTTTTTTTAAATTAGATTCATGTTATATAAGACACGTCTTACATTGCTGCGGGCCGTTCCAAGAACTCACACCTGTTGTATTAAACTTCAAGTTCTCTGTAACAGATAGGTAACTTGTTTGTAACATCAAGGATCCTACACGAGCAGTGTCTTCTTGAAAATCTGGACAATCAATTATAATACAACCACTAGGGCAAATACTTTGAATACAACAGATACAAGGAAACGCAATCACTGATTTCAAATAGTGAGTTGGCCGACCCAATGCTTTCATATGAGGAACTACTTTAGTATTCCAAACATAAGCGTAATCTCTATCATCCACTGCTGTTCCAAAATTAGTTCCATCAGGAGCCAATACATCATTTACTTGATACATAGATCCTATTGCAGAAGTACCTCCTTCAGCGTTAGGAAAATCACCATCAGTAACTGCTATAAACGTATCGCAAGGACCACAGCAATTAGCCGGATCATCTTTAGAATTACATTTACAACAACCATCTACAGCACCCATTGCAAAAAGACCTGTGCCTATAATAGCATCATTAGTTACTTTCTGTACATAGGTGCTAGCATTAGGATAACAAACATCTTGATAACAATATCCATCACAATTACGTGTATTACAATTACCACCTCGTTCATTTAGAGGAATAGCTATTGCTGATGCGTATGCTACACCAAATGATGCAGGATTTATTGGTACACCCGCTTTCTCGTAGTAGAAGAGAATGCCGTCATCGGCTGCACCAAACATTTTGAACCATGATCCAACTAGAGCAGGCGC
>Ga0307379_10001873_pt1 | contig 32053 bp, 38 predicted proteins | sample UN2MG_FD_202237 | JGI IMG/M metagenome (GOLD analysis project Ga0307379, IMG submission 202237) | Soil microbial communities from Risofladan, Vaasa, Finland - UN-2 | ecosystem: Environmental > Terrestrial > Soil > Coastal area > Acid sulfate soil | place: Finland: Risofladan, Vaasa | collected...
CGTCGGGGGGTATGTTTAACCCGTACTCTTTATCGATGAATATGACGTGAGGCGGATGCTTGTTCTTCTTCCAATAGTACCTGTTACCCGCCGTCACGTCAAGAATCAAATATGGGTCTCCAGGTTTGGGTAGTGATGCCCCATGTCTCCGGGTAATCCTTCTTCAACGGCTTGTAGTCTTGGAAGTCACATTTCTTGTAGATCAGACTGTTCACCCATCGAGCAAGATGATTCAACCACTTATCCTTCCGCATGCCATTATACTTCATGATGTAAGGTTCAACACCAAGGTCAATCAACTTCTGTACCCTGTAGAAATCCTGTTCATGTGTGGTGTTGAAACCAACAAGGACGTAGCACTTCACGATACTAGGTGCTATGCCTGCGTCAATCAAACGTTGAATCCCCTTGAGGACAAGGATCTCCTTCTCGATTAAATCCCATGCCACGAAGATTGCTTGTCGTGTGAAGTGTAGGTTCCATAACCTGACATCGTTAAGCAACGCCGCCTTCTCTTCAGTGATAAGACGCGCGTCTAATCCTTGACAGAAACTACCCTTGAGGTTGTTATCCTTGAGGTAATTCAGGGTGCGGTCAAACCGTTGCGAGGCTGTGAAGTTGTTGTCTAGGAACACGATCTTCTTGTGGTCGGGGTGATGGAACTCCTCAGGTAATGCGACCTCGAGGTACTTGGGTTCAAGCTCAGGTACGATACAGAAGAGGCATGGAGGATATGTGACACAGCCACGGGTAGTGAACCCCATGCTGTAATCCATCTCAGGGTAGAGACTGTAGTCAGGCATGACGTGTTCCATCTCATGGGGCAACGAGTTCGGTTTCCCCATAGCTGGCCCACCGATATGAACCTCGGCGTCAGGGTAGTATAGGGCAGATCCTTTGGCTTTGCTTAGGTTCTTGGAGAAGATGCAGCTGATGTAAACCTTATCGGGGTTAGATACAGTGAACCCGACTTCATGACCCTTCGCCTTATAGTAGCTGCTGATCTTCATGAGTGCTAAGTTGGGGAGTTTTCCGTCCGTTTGAATCAGTTGGATCTTAACGGGGAAGCACCCTCTCTTGAGCTAACCTACGCTGATAGTATTCTTGGAAGCCATCGAGAGCCTCACCGCCATATTTCTCAACGAAAAAGTCTATGACTATGGTGGCACGTTTCTCAGCTTCATTGATCGCGGCTGCCTCAGCCTTAGGCTGCGTGTACCTTGTAAGCACCAGTTTATCGATGCCAGTGATCTCACCGTAGAGTTTAGCGATCTGGTTATACGGCGCCTCAGCCATCTTCGCTTCATCTATAGTTTCCTTGATCTCGGTCTTGAGTATCTGGAGGCTCATTAACGTCAGGTTCCTGACGTCTTGATCATTCTCAGGGACGAGGGCGAGCTGCTCTCTAGCCCACTTAATGTCCTCCCAGATTGTGTTACGCCCCCAACCAGTGATGGCTTGGATCTCTTTGTAGGTTTTCAGTTGTAACCAGAGAAGCATGTGCCACTGACGTCGACTCTTCATCTTGAGTTCTATGGGTTTAGTTTCTTCGGGGTTCCACTCAGATAACTGAGCGTCCACATCCTTCTCATCGACAGCCATTCTATAATCTTCTATATATAGGAGAGTTTTAAATGGTGGTATAGAGGAATGTATAGACATGAAGGAAGACCGTAAGGTTCAGGGAAAACAATTCTACGTTACCCTGCCTTTACCTTGGAGGCAAGGCAATCAAGTGGAGAAGGGAGACACCCTTGATGCACATTACACACAGGACAGCGTGTTAGTGTTCGCTCCTCGGAACAGGGTTTACACCCAGTTAGAGGAAACCATCATCAACTTACTCATCCACCTGCCCTCGTGGGAGGACGCAGAGGAAACAGTTGAGACTTTGAGAAGCATCGTGAAGCAACTTGAGGCATGATCTTGCGTCATAGTTGGGACCACAACACTCCAGCTCTAGGGCTCAGCACGTGTATCAACTGTAGTATAAGCGTTAAGACTTGGAGAGCTAAGAAGGGCGGATTGCCTGAGTGTACTGACAAACCAGTTCAGATGACCCTTGAAGGATCCATTGAGTACATCCCACCCTGCTTAGACAAGGACTACGAGTACACAGTTCACCTAAAGAAGGGCCCACCAGTAGTGACCATAAATCCTAACCCAGTTATTAGCTGTTTTAATTGCTCTGGGAGAATAAAAGCCAAAAGATGCGATGAACTCAAAGATGTAGGCAGAATCATCTTAACTAATAGAAACGGTTTAACGGAATAGAACAGTTCTAAGGCTTACTGTCCTTTAAAGTAAACATCCTAGATTAAGCGCATAGCCACTAAATAGTGGTCGCTGATGTCCATTAATAGTTACGTTGGTGCCTACACTTATCTTATATATTTCCATACTTATAGTCACCAGTGACCACTAATGCGTAAAAGAAAGAAAAGGTCGGAAATACTGGAGCTATTGTTCAATGCCCTTCCGGTCAACTCTTCGCTCCCAATATCGACTATTGCATACAAAGCGGACATAAACAGAGATACCGCGCAGGACTATGTTGATCTTATCATGTGGATTCAAGCTCAACCTAAGGTGTACCTCGATGAGATTGGGGAACAGAAGGGTTATAGAAAACACACTACCGCTGGGAGGCCGAAGAAGGAATGAAGTATCTCACAATATCATTTGAGACGGGAATGCACCCTAACGCGATTGGGCATAGGATACGGAAGGCGTTCATTGAGTTCCTTCCATTCTTCGAGGCTATGGCAGAGGAAATGGCACGTCACCAAAAAGAGAAAGGGGACTCATGGAAGACCATACCCAAGGAGGATCTGAAACAGTTGTTCATAGACGCAGTTGAAGATATTCATTTATTCAACGAGAACACGCAAAACCAACTCGTAGATGTCGCTAACTTTGAGGCGATGATATGGATACGGGAGGACACGAAACAATGAGGGCGCCTATACGTGTTACCTATGACTTCGAGAACAACCTGATCCAAGTTGAGAAAGGAACAATGTTGTCGGGTTTAGGGCTAGAGGAAACCGTAGTGTTGGCTCGCCTCGAGGCGGAGCTTACGGAGAGGGGTTACAGTGACTTCGCTACCGCTGAGGACATGAACAGTGATGCCCGAAAGGAGATGATGGTGAAGAAGAAAAGGTATGAGGAGTTGAAGGAGAGGAAGGATATCCCTCACACGGTGTGGGAGCCACAACCCATGCCATTCACGTTATTCACCATCTATCAACCAGGGCGAGGCATCACGTTCGTTGAGGGGATGGAGGAATGGATGATAGAGAAGATGAGGGAGTTGCCAACCATCACCATCAACACAGTAGCACAGTCAGTTGACAAAGCACTCAACGAACCGCCTGAGCCGGACTATGAGTATAAGGATCAGAAAGAAGAACCCGTGCTCCAGGGGAGAACTAAGGCTGAGAGCCGCGCCATCAGGGTGATGTTGGCTGCAGGAGTCACAGACTGGGATGATAAGTTAACCCTCAGGGAGTATCAGGGAAACCTAATCATCATGCCTAAGAAGTTCCTCGCAGATAATTGGGCTCCAATCAACACGGCGTTGAAGGCAGAGTATGGGGATAAGTGGGTTACACGTGGCAAAGAATCGGCTTGGGAGATACCGATGTGAAGTTAGAGTCATTCATAGCACTACTCATAGGAATCTTTGGGATGGCTTTCTTCATCACGGTTGGGTATTACCTGTTAACTGTCATAGTCAGGAGGCGTCGAGGATGAGTCGGGATGAGTTAAGCCTCAAGATCGAGTCCGACCCAGACCTCGTAGAGAAACTGGGAGAGTTCGTGGGACCAACTAACCTCGACGGCATGACTGAGCCAATAGAAGAAGTCTTCTACTATAACTCGTTGAGGAGTCAATTCAACCCGGAGAACCCAGAGGAAACTCCAAGACACTACGTGGTCTACGCTAAAAGGAACTACTCCAAGAAAACCGTTATCACTATACGTCAAACGTATGAAGGATATAGTACGCCAACGATTGAGGACCTCCCCCTTGTTCATGAGTTCCAAGTAGGGGAAGGATGGCCTTACGGTATCTTCCCTGATAAAGTGAGGTATGATGACGTCTGCATGGTCTACACCTACAGGTCGAAGACAATGCCGGGTATGTCTACAGAGATCCCCGTTCCCTTCGACGTCTATGAGCGGTTCAAGCAACTGTTCGATGAGCTGCCATGGGAGGAAGAACGATGAGTTTACAGAAAACCGTTACACTAACACAGGAAGAGTTCAGCAAGATACCAGGAAGAGATGTCACCAAAGACGCGAGTTTCTACCGTGGCCAAGTAATGGCTATGATCTCCGAACTAGGAGCAGAAGAGTATGGAATCAGCCACGGGGATATCGTGTTCAGTCTCGGCATAGACGTGGCTGATGGATCTAAGACATGGGTCAAGTTCAGGATACGCCCCGTGTTAATCCAAGTGGAAACCAATAGGAGAGGACATGCGAAAGAGATGGTGCCTAAGGAAGCTACGAGTTGGTATCTACTGTGGAAGCACCTTGAAGCTAAGATCGCTGTCATTAAAGTTGGCATCGTCGACGGGTTCGAGGAGCTGATGAGTTACATGTCTCTGCCTGATGGGAAAGGCGGGGCGGTTAGCTTGGGTGACGCTATGAAGTGGATGGTTGCTCAGAACCAGCATAACAGCCTAGCGTTAGAGTATAAGGAACCTGAGCCTGAGGAGGAACGTGAACGAGTCTTCGTGGAGAGTGCCCTCAATGAGTGATGTGTGTCCGTGGTTTGCTGGAGAATGTCTGGACAAAGACAGTTGTGAGGGATGTGAACATGAAGAAAGAGAATGACCTTAGAGAGGTCTGCAAAGCCCTCGGTCAAGCTCACAGCATAGAGATCATCGCCTACCTCAGGGACCACAAGGACGCGTATGTGAAAGAGATGGCTAAAGAACTCGGTGTCCCCTACACCACAGCACAGAAACGAATCATCGACTTGGAACGAGCTGGTCTTGTAGAAAGTAGGAGAGGGATCAGTAAAGCCAACTACAAGGCCGTTAAACGGGCGAAGGTGACGAATTTCAAACACCTCTTGACTCCACTCAGTTTGAAGGAATACATAGAGACTGACCTTGAGTATTACAGAAGAACACGGAAGGTAAGAACGTGAGCATGATTGTGAAAATCTTTGATGAAGAGGGAACTAAAATCGACTCGTGGTTCCTAGATTACGTAGTGCCAGCTATCGGAGACACCGTTGAAGTAGGCTACGTTGCCAAAGTAATAGAAAGACACTGGTTAGTAGGCGATGACATTATAGTTCAACTGAAAGTGAGGGAGATAGGACATTGAGTGACATCGAGAGCCACAGGATCAGGGAAAGATTAGATAAATTAGAACAGGTGACGAAGGAACTCTTTGAGGGCATAGATAACATCGGGAAGAACTTCAAACTCATAAGAAAGGAGATGAAGAAGTTGGATGAGGATCTGACAAAGTTTACTGAAATAGAGAGACTGAACATCGAGAATCTGAAAGACATAAAGGAGATGCTAGAGAATGCCGATGCTTAGTTTTAGCGGAGAAACAAAAGCAGGAGCCTTCTACGACCAGATACTAGACGGCAGGAAAACACAGACACTAAGAGAACCAAGACAAGACGGCAGAGCCCACGTTAAAGTGGGTGACATCTGCAACCTCTACTGGAAGGTTAGAACCAAGAAGGCACAGAAACCCATCCACCTCATCACAAGCGTGGAGATCACAGCCTACGAACCAGTCACCCTACTGGAGATGTGGGAGGATGAGGAGAACGCTAAGGCTGACGGGTTCATTGACCTCGATGAGTTCAGAGACTGGTTCCTCCCAGAGTGGAAGTGGATAGAGATAAGGAAAATGATCGAGTCTATACTGAGTATGCAGGCTCAGATAGGTAAGGAAGAGACTCTAACCATTGTAGCTACAGCGAGAAGGGCGGGTAAGTCAACGGCTCTCAAGGCGTTCAAGGAGTTGACGGCGCCAATGTATCGAATCAAATGGAGGCTACTAGATGAATAAACTTGAGGCACTACAAGAAGAAAATGAGGCAATAACAATTCGGATGGATAATCTTCAGTTTTGTCTTGACCATTGTGCTGAGTCCTTTGATGAACAGACTAAGAAACTTGAGGCTGGGCTTGGAATAATAGCCGTATGGTGTGACGATTGTTTGAAACCAAAATATGCTTGTCCTTCCTGTATTTATCAGAGTATCAAGGAAGCCCTTGGATATGAACCACGTTTATCGAGAGGTGAACAAGAGGTGTTGGGTGTTGAATAATCGTTTCTGGAAGGATGTGACCGGCTAATGGAAGACTTAAACAAGATGCTTCTTGGAGTGGGTCTCATCTTTTTTGTGTTAACGATGGGAGTTTTCCTTATTGAAAACTCACAAGCCAACACCTATAAGATACATACTGGAATCGTCATCGCCGTTGAGTATGATACATGGCTCTTTCAAACCACAAAGATCACAATGATGAGCTACTCCGCAACTGAGGTCTCCTTCAGGGTGAATGGCAACCAAAAACTAACCATCGGTGCAACTTATGAGATTCACACACAAGGAGAGTGGTTATGGTATGCACCCAACCTGATTGTGGCAGAGGAGATGACAGGATGATAACTAAGGTAGAGTGGAATAGAGTCTACAGGGCTCTAAGATGGGTAGAAGTTATGAGAAAAAATAACCCTGGATCCTTCACCGCCATCCATGAAAGAACAGGGATAGGCAGAGAGAAGAACAGAGTCATCTGCCAAGACCTCGTCACACACGGGTATGTAGGAGAAATACCCTTGGTGGCGAATAGACGGTACTTGAAGTTGACACAAAAGGGGAACCGCCTCTATGAGGCATATGAACAATTCTTGGAGGCTGTAAACGATATCATTTAAGATTCTAGTAGCGTCGATTAACTTAGGGTTCTGTAAACACATACTCAAGGAGTTCAGAGAACACCACAAGGTAAAGGTGTGGGACCAAGACACGAAGATAGGGAACGATGTAGATTGGGCGGACCTCATCTACGCGGAAACCATACAGAGACCATTGCCAGAACTGAGCCGAAGCAACGCCAAACCAATCGTGGCGAGGATGGATGGGTTAGACGTTATGACTCACTCCTCAATAGACTGGCGAAACGTGAACGCGTTAATCATCCAACCCATCCAGATGAAACGACTTGAACGATTGAGAGGGAAGTTTGAGTGGGAACATAAACGTAACCTGCCCCCACTACCAGAGAAACTCCTGATAACAAACATCGGAATAGACCTGGACGAACTCGTCTTCAAGCAGAGATCATCGGGGTATAACATCGTCTTCCACACCAACTTCATGGGGAGGGCAACCAAACAACCTTACATAGTTCTACAAACCTTCGCAGAACTCATCCGACGAGACGATAAGCCATGGAAGCTCTTCTTCATAGGAAACTGGGATGGAATTGAAGGGAGAGGATGGGGGGCGGAATATGAGTTGGGGGTGGAAGAACTCAGAGAGCAAATATGGCCTGACCTCGAGGGAAGGGTGGACTTTGTGCAAAACCTACCCCATGACCTATGGATCAAACTGTTAGAGAAGATGGATGTATCTTGGAACTACAGTTACCGTGAATCCTTCGGCGTCAGTCAAGCAGAGGGCTGTGCCGTGGGAGTTCAACCGTATATGAACTGGTTCCTCGGAGCCGAGCTGCTGTACCCTGAATCTCTCCTATGCAGGTCTCCGATAGAACTCATGGAGAAAACGATAACATGGGGCAACATGAGTAAAGAAGCGAAACGAGCTGGACGTATTGGGATGAAGAACCATGTGTCAGATTGGGATGCGAAGCAAGTGGCAGTGAAGGTAAGGGAACTATGCGAGGAGGTCTACAATGACCTTTGATGTCCTCAGTTTCCAGAGCCGCTACTGCGTAGGTAAGAAATGCCTCAACTACATCTACGATGCAGCCAGTGAAACCTGGGGATGCACCATAACGGATATCCACCTGCAGTATGGTTACGGCGCCAAGGGAGACTTGAAGGCAGTTCTCGATATGTTATGCAGTGGTAGTCAGAAGGACTTCTGTTCAATGCTACGCAGAGAATACGGTGAACGTAAAACCGCGAAAGGACAGGTGAAATTAGAATGACGGGAAGGAATTGTTCAGACTGTGGGCGAACCTACTGTTCTAAACAATACAAGGGGGGCTGTGAGGGTAAATTCTTCCAGACAGCAAGCCAAATATTAACCGAGGAAGAGAAAGCAAATCGACTCAAAAGATTCGTTATTCATACCGACCCAGTAAACAGGGTGAAAGAAGAATGGTAGCTCATAACATGGTTCGGGTACCGCTTATAATGAAGAGGGAGATAACGTGGGTGGGAAACCAGTACAGCTTCGAGAAGGAACTAGAGCAACTACTATCCACCTGTCCAAACATGACGGAAAAAGACGACAAGAGAGATATCTGTGAAAAGCGCAAATGTCCTATGTTCACCTACTGTATAAGCATTGAACCAAGCGAAGTTAAGCCCGGGTTAATGTGGGGGCAATCATATACGGATAGAGTAAATAGAATCTATAAACGTCCTCGGTGCTGTGGCACAATGGTTAGGAGAATATATAAACAAGTCAGCATCCCGAAACATGAATGGGTGCCAATAGGATATCTCTGTGAGAAATGTGGAGCAGCCTATACAGGAGAAAGAGGAAGAATAAATGAGTGAAGAGTTTGACCTAGCCCAACTATCAGGAAACCCCAGAATAAACGAATCAGTACAACAACACCTCTCACGACAACGCAAACAAATAGGACGAACCAAGTTTCCTCCTGGAACAGAGTTCGAGTGCAAGGGATGTGGGGACTGCTGTACGTGGAACTTCATTATTCTACGCTCAGATGAGGGACTCGTCAAGGAACTACGCGCGCGCAGGAAGTATCCACATGGGTCATGGAATCTGGAGAAGGAAAAGTTTCGAGTATCTATGCCCGGGTTCTACTTTTTCGGGAACTGCCCCCCACCACAAACCGAGTTTCTCAGGGTGACGGGGAGGACGTGGGGATACTGGGTGTTAAATGAGAAGGACCAGATAATCATCTACAACCCTACACCATGCATACATTTGAAGACTGATGGACTCTGCGCGATCTACCACAGTGGCAGACCTGTCGTGTGTGGATCCTACTTCTGTAAGAGGTATCCTAAGAAGTTTAACAGCGTCCTCTTCGAGGAAGGCGACAAAGAGAAACTCATCATATTCTTCGGGGGGTTAGGCCAGAAGATAGGGATCACTGAGCAGCCCTTCGAGTTCGTTAAAACCACAAGGTATGCACAGTATACCAAAATATTCGTCAGAGACTCATACCGATCATGGTACCACAGGGGACTCAAAGACGTCACAACCAACATAGTAGACACCATCGCCTACATCAAAGACCTCGTCAAAGACTACGAGAACATCATATGCGTAGGGAACTCAGCAGGAGGATTCGCAGCTCTACTATTCGGAGCTGAGCTGCAGGCTACAGCCGTCCACGCTTTCTCACCTCAGACATTCATAGACCCTAAGCGAGATGGCAGATGGAAGGAAGCAGGTCGTGTTGTGAAACTCGATACAACAATCCTAGATGTGAAACCTTACTTGAAGGGAAAGACGCAATACTTTATCCACTACTGCCAAGGCGACGAGCATCTCGACGGATTACATGCTGAACATGTGAGGGACGTCCCTAACGTCCACTTGTTCAAATATGAGTGCAACGGTGACAAGCACGCTTCAGCGAAGTATCTGAGGAGAAGGAACCTTCTAAGTAAGATCATTGGGTGTGAGACAGCTGAGGACGTGTATAACCAAATTGGTTCAGTATCTCACCAGCCTCCTCCTCAATGACGTCGAGGTCCTCATCAGTTAAGTTACTGAAGCTCTGAGGGTTCATGTTCTTGAGTTTAACTTCTTGACGATATCCCTTGAAGATTGGGATGGGTTTACTCAACATGTCGCTATAATCAAACGACGCACCGCCAAGCTCTAGATCATGAAGCGTCTGATGCATCAACGCCTTTGGGTTCACACAGAGGTCCTCGTAGCGGAGAACCGCGTAATGCTTCAGCTCCGGCAAGTCATTCAGCAATATCTCATGAGCCACCCGCCAGTGACGAGCTGCCCTTCTTATCGACATGTGTTGATCAAATGCCTTGTTGAACCTACGCGCGTTTCCTTCAGCTACAGCGTAACCATTCCTCACAATGACAAAGACTCTCAAGTTAGAGAAATTCTGCTGGAACCAAGGTAAGGCCACCATGAAGGGTTGAGACTTGAGTAAAGTGTAGTCCCCGTTGACGGTTTCCCTTGACTGCAGGAACGCCAACTTCGCCACCCATGGCGTAGTTTTAATCTCCCTGAAGAGTGGGAGGGCTTCAGTCCATGCACGATTCAAATAACCTCCAGCACTTTTCCTGACAACAGCTGGGCTAGGTAAGATGAACTGGTCAGGGTAAGGAGTCCTTGTGCCTTTGACTCGGATCTGATGAGCTTCGTGTTGAAGTAAGTCTACCTTAGGGTGGGCTCCCATCAGGCATTCGAGTAGGGTTGTTCCGCTGTTATTACACCCTGTGAGTATGATCCATTTGTGGTTATCTAGGAACTTGGTTGGCTCTAATTTCATTTCTTTCAGGAACTCTGGTGACGCTTCTCCAGCTAGATCAAACTCGGGTCCAGTTGGTGTTAGGGTGACTCGGTGGTAGATTGCGTCGACGTGGGTTTCAGGGGGGATGGGTCTAACATGTGGGTAGTATTGTTCAGCGAGTTCGATTAACTCAGGTGTGGCTTCACCGTAGGGGAAGGCGAACTTGGTGGGGGTGACGTCGAGGTTATCCATTATCCAGATCTTAGATTCTGCGATTTCATGTTCCGCTTCTTTCATGGTTAGTTTAGGGAAATGCGGGTGACTGAGGCTGTGACTCGCTATCTCCCATCCGTTAGCGATGAGTTCCTTCAGTTGAGGGATGTTCATTGATGGGCAAGGTTGCACTCTGTACTTAGGGTAGTTCTTGCCAACGTAATCTGTGATCACAGCAACTGTGGCCGTGATTCCTTTTGCCTTCAGAATGGGGTAAGCGTATGTGTAGACGCTGAGATCCCCGTCATCAAACCAAACATTCCAAGTCATAAGTTATATGTCTCTATACTACCATCTATATTTATGCTTGAGCTTATGCCATGGGAAAAGTATTGGCAGAACACCAAAGACTTTGACTTCATGCGTGAAGACCCTGAAGAAGCAAACAAACCCCTCAGAGTACGTATGGGAAAAGAAGCAGCCAGCGTTGGAGGGAAAGTCCTCGACATGGGGTGCGGTACAGCGATCGACTACCCCAGAATAACTGGGCTTGGTTTAGATTACTACGGTGTTGAGCCGATACCTTTGTTCATTGAGGCAGCTAAGAGTCGTTACCCTGACATCAACATCAAACAAGGTAGGTGCTGGAATATCCCCTACCCAGACAAGTTTTTCGATGTGACGTGGTGTAAAGGCATGGTCCAACATCTGCCTCCTGGCACTTACCCTGAGGCGTTAGATGAGATGTGGAGGGTCACTAAAACGTTGATGATGGTTTCCACTAATAGAGTTTGGAGTGAGGGGAATACGTCTCATAGGGATAAGGGCACCAACTATGATAACCACTACAACTTCAAAGAGTTCTTGGGACATGTGAGAAACATCAAAGGAACCAGATCTAAATCAATAGAGGGATTCATCACCGATATGGAAAGAGTGAAACTTGGGATGGGTGTGCACACGGTGTTCATGATCTACAATAAAGATTACTGGAAAGACCATTATGATCAGTGAAGAACAACCAGTTAACCCATTAGACGAAGAGACTCCAAACATCTGCTGCATAATATCAGATAGTTTAAGATGGGATGTATTCGCCAGTGCTGACCCTCAGAACATATTGAAGTTCGGCACCGCACACAAATGTTACAGTGTGGCTTGCTCAACGCTTCCAAGCATGGCTGCTTACATGATGAACTACCCGCCCATAGGGATCGGGAAAGGGTTATTCCATCAAGGGTATTGGCACCCTAAGGGAGAGGGTGAGATCTACAAGGCCCACAGTCCGATCAGGAAATGGATGCCACGGCACTACAAGGAACTAGGATATAAGACCGCTTTTTTGAGTGGAAACGCGGTGCCGTGGAGACTTGATGAGCAAACCAAGGGCATGTTCACCAAGTATTTTGACTACAAGCCTATGGACTATCTTGCCATGGATGTGGCCACACCAGCAATAATCCGTGACCTAGACAAGTATGTTGTCAAAAATAAGGAGGATCCTATCTTTGCAGTTATGTTGTTACTAGACACGCATAGCCCATACCATGACGGCGACGGGAAGTGTCACCTCATAAACCCCAGTCAACCAGACATCAACTACGAGCACCAAGAGCTGGCGATGAAGTACGTCAATAACGTGTTCCCTAACTTCCTACACATCTTCAGTAAGACTCAACGACCCACCAAATTCATATTCACTAGCGACCACGGAGAGAACTTTGCAGGTGCAGGGTGGGGGCATAATAGTTTCAGACCTGCGTTGACGTGGGGTGAGAAGTTGTTTGCGATTCCCTTCGTCAGTGGTTATATCACGGATTGGAGTAAGGTAAATGTCTCGAGAGGCGATTGAGAACCGACTCAATCTTTCCACGCCTGGATGAAACACACGTCATCTAATTCTTCCACTGAATGACCATGTTGGTTAAATCCTTTCCAAACATAGTTTTCTACCTCTAACACCCTTATCACATCGGTTTTTTCTCTGTGGTGATGATATACGGCTACTCCAATCTTCACCTTGTTTCTCTCTAAAGTTTCTCTTGCACCAGCTAACACCAGAGCAGCTGCACCTTCAACATCAATCTTGAGGAAGTCTATTTTTTTGACGTCGATTTTCTTTAACGCGTTATCTAATGTATTTACATTCACCCTTTTTCGACCAAGGTCTTGGATGTTTTTTCCATACCTAACATCACTAGAAATAAACGACTGTCCACCAGGGGTTATTCCCCCATACAGCCACGCCCAGCCCTGTTCACTAGATAATGCTAATTGGTTGATGTGGAAATTTCCCTTATTTCTTCCTATGTTTTTACGCAGGATCTCAAAGTTGTCTGGGGCGGGTTCAAACGCGATTACTTTTGACGCGCCCTCCATCATGGCTTTAAATGTGAACGTCCCCACACAAGCCCCAACATCCACAACCACATCTCCTGGCGCTATCTTTTTCACAGGGTCATAAACATTCCAAGTAAATATTTCTCTAATTTGCCCCGTGGTGGCGACGTAGATCTCGAAGCTGGTTCCATCAGGCCACACCGTTAAAATTTTAGTCATCTTTCAAGGTCCTGAGAGTTAGATTAACCCCCAACTTCAGATCTATCTTAGGCTCCCACCCAAGACCCTTCACCTTACTGATGTCAAACCAGCTACGGGGAAGATCAAATATAGACTTCTCATATTTCTGGTAAGTTATCTCAGTGGGCTTAACCTTATTCACCATACGCGCTATCCCGAGGACACTGTGTTCCTCACCGCAGCCAACGTTGTAAACCTCACCAGCCTTACCTCGGTCAGCTACACGCTCCAAACCATCACAGACATCATCAACGTGAATCACATCACGGGTCTGCGCCCCAGTCCCATACACAGTTAACGGACCACCCCTGAGGGCTTGCTGACAGAAGATGTTCACTGGGCCAGCCTTACGTTTATGTCCATACACTGAGCTGAACCTGACGATCTTCGCGTCAAGCCCATGGGTGATAACCCATTTCTGCAGGTAGAGCTCCGCTGCGAGTTTACTGACACCATAGTTACCCATGGGGCGACACAGCATATCCTCACGGTGAGGAAGTCCGCTTAACCCATAGACGGCGCCGGAGCTAGTGTAGAGAACAGTGGGGTCGAAGTCGAGTTTGGTTATGCTCTCCAGTAGGTTGACCATTCCGATGGCGTTGATTTTGAGGTCGTTCCATGGGTCATCTTCCCCGGGTTTGAGGAAGGATTGAGCTGCTATATGGTAGATGTACTCGGGTTCATGTTCAGCTAAGAATGCCTCGACTTTATACAGATCCGCGATGTCATGTTCCCTAGTCTCCCTGTAGTCGAAGTTGATTACCTCAACGTTGTCTCTTTCCTCAAAGTGTTTGATGAGTCTTGACCCGATGAAACCGGATCCTCCTGTAACCATTATTTTCATTTCTTCATCTCCCTTACCTCTTTAGCTGCTGCAAGTGCCACGGGGCAACCCATCTCGAACCATGCGTCTGGGTTCTCCTTGTACCATTGGTGTTCAAACACCAGTTTAGAGTAGTACCCATCCTCGGGTCCAAGTTTCCCAAGTTCAGCCAGGATTCCTTTCTTATGGAGTTTCAGTTGAGTCCACACGTTAAACGCTGATAGCTGGTTAAACTTCCAGTTATACCCCATCATAACCATTTCACCGTTCTCAAGGCCATGGTTACGTAGTAACTCGACTCGATCAGCTATCAGGGGATTGTTAGTGAGAACCCAGCCCGCCTCGTAACCTGCCCAGAGATTCTTACTGGCGTAGCCACTCATAGCTCCTGCGTCGAAGAAAGTACCGAGATATTTGGACTGCTTTCCCCTATAAGAAGGAGGACTAACAAGGGCACCTATAGCTTGGCATGCGTCCTCCACGATGGGGATATTGTAGTCTATTTTGATCTCGGCTAAGGCATCTATGTCACAGGATCTACCGAAGATGTGTACGGGGAGAATCGCCCCCACGTTTTCAGTGATAGCGAGGGCGCCGCGAATACGCTCGGGGTCAATGGTGAGATCCGGTTTGGTGTCAACGAACATGGGTTTAGCACCGATCTGATGAATGGCGTTTCCAGTAGCCACGAAGGTGTAGGGTGTGGTGATAACTGTTTGACCAGGTTTAACTCCGACAGCCAGCAGGGCTGCCTTGATTGCTGAGGTTCCGTTGCACACTGCACGCACATGTGGAGATCCTAGCCATTTCTCCATCTCTGCCTCGCAGGCTGTAACAGGGTTGAATTTATTGAAATTCATCGTAGACTTCTCCTGAATTTCCAGAGCCTCCTTCTATGTTTAAGGGATTGTGAATCCTTCAACACGGGTCGATCAGCAGCTGCCCCATAGAGGTCACTGTAGTTTATCTTCGGTTCTACCTGATGTTTCTTCACTGCACTAACCAGTCCTTCATATTCACATGATCTCCTCGGAGATAAGCACACTCCACGATAGCCTCCGTGTTAAGGTTACAGTTGTCGTCACCCCAGCTCTTACAGGGTTGACCAAGGCACTCCCTCTCAAGGAACGTGCCATCAAAATCCATGTTCTTGTAGAACCTCGCAGGGTTCCCCATCACAGAAGTATAGGGAGCAACATCCTTCACCACGTTAGAACCCTGACAGATGAAACAACCCTTACCTAAGGTAACACCCGCACCGATCAAAGAACCTAACCCAATCATCACTCTGTTCTCAATCACTGGAGGTTCAAGGTGACTGTCGCCAATAGCGTTTACCCCAAGCATGAACCTGTCATTCGCCATCTTCACCCCGGGTCCAATGAAAACCCTGTCACCGATAACCGTGCCATTAGGGATAGATACATGGCACTGGATGAGGCAGTCCTCCCCGATCACCACATCCTTACCGATGTCGTGACCTGCCCCAATCCTAGTACCCTTCCCGATCTTCACTGACTTGTGGATGTACCCGGGTTTATAGACGACGTATCTTTTCTCAAGCACTTGAAGGTTCCCTCTCAAACACAAATCTCGTTGGTTTGATTGAAGTGGGTTCACCCCTCTCGTTCTGGATAACCTCAAATTCGAGGTGACCAGTGAGCTCAAATCTGAGATCCCCCAGAACCTGGTCCCTTCCGATGCGGGCGGCGTTGACGAAACCTAACCTATGATGTGCAGCCCCTATCTTCAGAACTACGGGTAAGAAGCTGAACTCGGTGCTATCCATCGTCTTCTGAATCTTGATAGAAAGGGTTTGTTTGTCTATTTTGCGTTCCTTAAAATCATGCAGGGTTACATTGAAGTATTCCATTGTATAGAGGGTAATATAGTATAAATAAAAGATTAGGGGTAATTTTAGAATTTTTCTATCAACATTCGCATGTTAGACCCGTCGACACATGGATGAAGGTACTCAATCTTGTGGCTCGGCAGGAAGGTTAAGGCCATGCACATTCCGTCCATGATCATATCCATGGCTTTGACGATTTCATCTACGAGTGCTATTGCGGCAAGGGGTGAATGCCCTTTAGCGATCAAGCTCTTGAAGATGACGGGGTCAGAGGTCTTGTAGTCCGTGTTCTCGACACTAACTGTATAAAGTTTAACCATCTATTACACCTATACTTTCCTACCGTAATAGGCTTTAAATCTGCTTCGACGACCCATCAGTTTTGATCCCGTGTTTCCTAGCCACGCATATGTTTGAGCAATGGGGCACCCACTATCAGGTTCAGCAGGGTCTATCTTCGGACCATAGTGACTGATCCAGCCCTCCATGATGATCCCGTTGAGTAGATAGGTTTCAGGGAACCAAGCCCAACCCTCATCCCCGAAATCTTCACCCCAAGTGTTAGGGTTTCCGAAGTGGAGCATATCGTCAATCATCTTGTATGCAGCGAACAGACTGCTGTGACCACCAGCGACGTCAGTTCCAGGATCAGGGGGCATTATGCCGTCATGTTCCTTAGCGTAGTTAATCATCGTATCAGTGACCTTATAGGCGGTTACGATAGGTTTCGGACCATCCCACTGAGGGGCACTGATGATCCCTGCAATACTTGTCTTCCAGACTGTGGGTAGGAGACTGAGCTGATAGTAGCTATCTATGACGTGATTGCTGGATTCCTCTAAGTATAGAGACTCAGCCTTTACGATTCCTGTACTATTGTAGGGTCTGGTTTCCTCAAGACAGAAGCCTAACTTCTGACGTGCCTTCATAGCTCCGAGGTTGTTACTGCCTTCACCTAAGAAGTCAGGTAATCCATCAAGTTTCCTAGCCTTCCAGTAGAGATCTTCAGCTGAAAGATCGTCCTCAATACCGTCATGCCATTTACGGTTTACCTGTTCATCCAGTTTATTACACCAAGCAACACAGGTTCCTCGAACTTCTTGGTCGGGGTAGACTTTGATGTAATCGTAGAAGTTGTCCCGATAATGAAGCTCTTCAGGTGGGGCTGCAGTCACTTCGAGAGGAGTGGGGGCTCTGAGAATATACCGCTTGTTGTCCCAGGGAGAAGATAGAACATTAAGAGGTATTAGAGTAGACTTGATCTTTTCAATACTCATAATTAACCTGTAACGCTTCTAGTGTTAAGACTTACTGGGAGTTAAGATACTTTTAAAAGAGTCCCGTTACACTGGTTGTAACGAGATATTTTGGTGCGGAGTTATATATTAAGCGACGGTCAGCGGGAAGCTGTTAAAGACTACGTGACTAATAGGAGACAGAATATGCCGGGAGGGATACGATCCATACGGCACAGACTCAAATTCTTGGATTTTGATGAGATGGAGGAGGACATCCTCCTTCTACGTAAACTCAATACAATGAAGATACCTATTGGCAGGAAGGCGAAAGAGGTCCCAGCTAAACTTGTTGTCCGTCAGAAGACGGGAAATGAAGTGAAGGCGAAACTAGAAGTGAAGTAATTCACTCTTTTTCTATTCTTTCTTTAATTGCGTTGAGTTCATCCTTGATGTTTTTGAATCCCTTATTCTGGGTCTGAGTTAAATTAGTCACGTGTTTCGTCAATGCTTTAACCTCCTCATCGACACGCCTAACCCGTATCTTCACCGACTCAGGAATCGCATCCTCAGGGTACAAGCCAATCTTAACTTCCTCGAATACACGAGCTGGACACCCCTGATAACAACAGGAGGCGCCCGCCCACCTGCAGTACGTTCCAATGGGTCCAGCCTTCAGTTGACAGCTCTTTCTGAACCGCATCCACTCGCCTAGTTTAACTTCCCAGCCAGTGGCGCCCTCAGGTATAATATAGTCCGTTGAGGTATCGTCGGGAACCCCGGTGCTAATCCCCTTACTCATCCTACGGGAACGCCTCCGATTGTCCTTTGTGACGTCCATCTATAGCGAGGCGAGTCATCTTCTTACGTTGCTCCCCATGGATGAAGGACATGTTTCCAACTACCCTCGCTTTAGCGTCTAATGTACCTAAGGTTGCGTTGACATAAAAATCAGTCTTGTCAACCGTGTAATCTATATCATCTATGATGAGCCATCTGTTGTGAAATAACGTCTCTCGTTCGGGGTCAAGTTGGATGCGAATTAGATATCCTATCAGATGGTATGGGTTCCCATCTAGCACGGCTTCAACGTATTGGATTGACTCATAGGTTTCGGGTTGGATTTTGAGCTGTGCCTGTCTATCAATCTCCACGTCAGTGTAAGCTATGGTTCTATACCTGTATGGTTTCTGTAGCTCAGTAGGTCTACTGCCTTTAATGGAGTATTGGAACCCTGGTCCTGTCTCGAAGTGGAGGTTGCTTAGGCTCCATGAGCATCCCATTGGAATAAGGAGTCGATCTGAGCCTGTCGCGTCTAACCAATCGTTTTCAAGGGGGCGCATTAACCTGATGTTGTTGGGTGCGGGGTAATCTCCGTTTATGGCGTCGACTTCAACCCATTCCTTAATCATACCGTCCCATGACATTAAGAGAAGCTTTGGTTTTGGGCTTGGGAAAACGACTTCCCCCGTCAGAGTTTCATCAATATAATCGGTTCCTCTGTAGAGATACATCTCAATATCGCTGCTGGAGGAAAGATAATGATCCCCTGTGTTAGCGTTTTCAAAAGGAATCGCGCGGCCACGATATCCATGATAGTAGGGTGCGGTATTAATCCAGTTGAGGGATGATTGTACCTCATACAGGCTTCGGTTAAACCTGTCCTGGTGTTCAGCGCACACAATTTCAAAACTAACGAAGTCTATCTGAAAGGGGTCAGCTGTAACTAAGGTAGTCGTATACTCCGCTTCCCAGCCATGCCAGTTAACCACGGTTCCAGTATCATCAACTTCAGGTAGAAGTAGATCGAAGGGATACCAGCCATCACCGTCAATGTTATCTTCACCCACATCGTTCTGCGTGCCTTTCCCAAAAGTGTAAACAAAACAGCGTTTATGCCAATCAGCTACAGGGATCCCGGGGGTAATGTTTGTGTGTATGCGAATTTTATACACAGATCCCGCGTCATCGTCAAAGAAACTGGCGCCATAAAAAGACCACCAGATGTACGAAGCAGTGCTTATGTTTCCGTGTCTGAAGGCTTGGCTGCGGGTGGCGTGTTTAAAGTTGTATTTAATACGCCTCCATTTCCTGAGATCCAAGTCTAATGCAGCTCCGGTTGGAAGGTCGTCCTCATTAGTATAGAGGTTAAGGAAGTTCCAGAAAGTCCACGTCTCAGGGGATCGATCAATCATCTGTTTCTGGAAACAGATAGCAGGGTTTCCCTCAGAGTCAATTATCTGGGTCGGATCACCATACGGAGACCCTTCTCTTCCTTGACCGTAACCACGACCCCAAATGTCTCCAGGCCAAACATTTCTAGGGTCTCCATCAGTTTGATAGGTGTCAGTCACTCTGTCCCATCCATGTGACGCTGGGTTAGGGGGAGGGGGGAAGGAGAGCATGGAGTATCTTCTACTCGCATGGTCTTTATCAGGCCACAGCCCGGGGTGCATGAAGTTTGAGAGGTTGTCCCGTGGCACGGTTTCGACGTCGCGTACGATTTGGATGTGAGTTGCGGTGTCCTCAGTATCTCCGACTTGGATTGTTGGGAGTTGTCTAATGTATGTATCATATGCGATTCTATAGGCGGCGACGTCTACGATTGGGGCTGTCGTTGAGGTTCGTTTGTATAGCATTACTTTTCTACGGTCGGCTGGTGTGATCCCCGTGGGGTCTAGTATGATCTGCCACTCGAATCCTTCGTTGTGGCAGATTTCTTGCATGAGGTCGAAAGCCATCTCTGAGCTCATGTTTCGGTTAATTGATCCAGTCATGGCTGTGTTCCAGTAGGCGTGTTTGGTGAACTGGTAATTTGCGTTCTGGAGGGCGTTGACTTCTGTGAATAAGTCGTTGAGTATAACCCCATGAAGTGTGGGTCCTGCCCCTTCATCTGAGTAGTCTTTGGGGGTGTCTGGTGTCCCGTAGGGTTGGGTTCGCCATAACTCCATGTAGTCCTTTCCCTCAATGACTGCGGTGATCTCCCCTGTGTTCTCATATTCGTAGGCTCGGTTACAGATCCAGCCACCCATCAACCATTTACGCCCAGTTGACCCATCCCAAGTATCAGTTAATCCCTCTACCTCAGGACCATGTTGGACGCCCACCCAGAACTCGTCGTTATCCTGAATGTGTGTGGAGTCTGGAGTAAGAAGCATCATATCATATTCCCTAGTAAAAAGAGCCACAACTACCAACCTAGTAAACACATACCAGCTATTCGGGTAGGTTGGGTGAGCTGCAAGGTAAGCAGTTCGTGCAGCAGCACCATCAGTGTAAGAAAGCCAACCAGTATCATAAAACCCGTAGCTGTGAATGTAACGATATTCGTTTTCCGTTCCTGGGAATGTTGTCTTGTTATCGTTCAAAGTCCCAATGAAGTGACCTGAACGGTCAGTTAATCCGGGTTGGATCTTTAAGCTATCTAACTTATAGTAGAGAGGCCCGACGGGGGAGAAGGGGCGTAACCCGTTGGGGTCGATACATAGGATGCCTGCCCAAGTGTCATCTTCAACGTTAAGTGTGCTTGGAAATGACATTACGTAACCTCCCTTATGTATGGACGAGATTCCTTCGCTAATAGACTTCGCACCGCGTCTGGGGTGTTCTCAAAGTTCCTTGACTCTAAACTAGATAGATTTAACGTGATGTAAAAATCGGTGTTAATGACAACGAATTCAGCGGAGTCTATCATCATATCCACGTAATGGAAAATTAGATCGGTTTCACCGTCAATCCAACGATCATAATCTAAACCAGCGGAGACTGAGAATCCGGGTGTGTATCTAGGATCACCGTCAACCGTGACTTGAAGATATTGCTGGGAGCGCCCTAGAATCATAAGTTCATGGTCGGCGTTGTTTCTAGCTTCATCAACCAGCTCGAGATCTGTGTGTCCTGACACCCGGTATCTTTTAGGTTCCTGTAGATGGATGGGGAGAATAGAGGGTTTAGCGTATTCTACAAACGTGTTCTTCTCGAATCGCAACTGGCTGTAACTAATAGAGCGTCCTCCGACAAAGTGTAAAGAAGATCCTGTGGAGTAGTTGCTGAGAACGGGGTGTGTCAACCTGATGTTGTAGTCGTCAGGGTATTCTCCGTTTATTGCGTCGATAACGACGTGTTCAGATCCTAGATAGGCTGTTGGTTTAGGGTGAGAGAACACAACTTCCCCGGTCTGAGTCTCTGAGAACGAGGTGCCCTGAAAGAGGTATTTCTCAGGGTTATCGATCTTGATGAAGTGTTCACCAGCACTCACCGAATCTGTGAGGGGTCTTGAGCCCACGTAACCGGGATCAGGTTCATTCGCGTTCACCTCTAAGATAATAAAATCGATCTCCGTGGGGTCAGCTGTCCGATAAGCTATAGCGGGGTTCCCTATTGAAGGGAACCGCGCTACCCATCCCTGCCAATCAGTTACGTTCCCATCAGCATCAACTGAGGGAAGCATGATGTCGATAAGTGTCCATTGGTTATCTGTGACGTTGGGTGAGTAGTCGTAATAGTAGGCACTTTTCCACCAGTCACTTGGTTGAACTTGAGGATGACCACGAGTGCATAGCCATATCTTGTATTCACCACCTGCTGCGGTTCGCGTTGCGTGTCTAAATTTGAGTTTGAGTTGACGCCATTTTCTGAGGTCTATATTCAAGTCAAAGATGGGCGCGGGTTTACCTGTCTTAGGGTCGGTGTAGTAGAGCATGCTTGTGAAGAAAAGGGCACTTCCCTGTCTCTGGAAGTTCACGGCGGGGAAGCCCTCATCATCTATGACTAACGAAGCATCGCCGTATTTGTTAGGACCACCCGCTGCGTTGGGTGGAATGGGTGAAGAATACATCATGTATTTGCGGCTTGTTGCATATACGTCGTACCAAGCGTGAGGAACCATCCAAGCGGAGGTGAATCTAGGTATTGTTTCCTCTACTCCATTGAGGGTGATGAGGTTTGTTACGAGGTCGGAGGTGTTGCCTGTCTGGATTCTTGGGGCTGAACGCACGTTTTTCTCCCACCGAATCATGGGTGGAGCTGGAGTCCGGTTTGTGCCTCGTGGATAGAAGCATACTTGTCTAGTTTCAGCGGGGGTAACTCCTGATGGGTCTACTGTGATCTGCCATTCATAGTCTGCTTGTTCACACATAGCCGACATTAAATCGAAGGCGTTATCGAGTTTGATGTCACGCGTCCATGTGTATCCTGTGAAATCTGATTCCATCATAATCGTGGCATTTTGTGAGATGTGGTACCCGTCAAGTTCTTCAATATAAGTTAAAGGTGTAAGTCCGATGGTGGATCCAACGATGCTACTGATGGTAACGGTTTCTCCAATGGGGTTCAGATCATCCCATATTCTTGCAGTACCAAGGGCAAGTTTAGATGGGTCGTCAACGGTGACTGCAGACTGATAATAATGGACGTCCAGGGTGCATTTAGCGAATGAGGGGAAATATGTTGGGTGTGCGCTGAATTTCCAACCATCAGGAGAAGTAACGGTTCCCGTCTGCAGGTCGTTGACGTCTGTTAGAATAATCACGGCGAGTTGCGCTAAGTCACAGGTTTTGTCTTTAAGACTGCGTGGCCTGTCTAGGGTTCCGATTGGTTGTTGTCTCCACAGGTGGGTGTAATCTTGTCCCTGTAGGGTTCCTGTGATACGCATGGTTCCATCTCGCATATATTCACGGGTGTTGATCCAGCCACCCAAAACCCATTGACGACCTCCTGAGCCTTCGACCCATGTATTAGGTTTCCCGTTAGCAGCAGCGCCCTCCTGAACCCCTATCCAGAACTCATCATTACTTAGAATATGCTGGTTTGTGGGGTGAAACAACGTGTAATCGTAGGGTCTATCTATAGCCCTACTGACCCCAGCAGGCACAGTTACCTTTCTAGTAAGATAGAACCAACTATTCGGGTAAATTGGGTTAGCGGAGAGCCACGCCTGACGGTCGGCGCGAGCAGCGGCGTCAGTAGTATACCATGGGGTCATGTATCCCGCATAACTATGCATGTAACTATACTCCGTTATCGTGTCGTAAACAGTATAGGAGTCTATATCCATCCGATTATCATTGACTGTGGCAATAAAGTAACCACTTCTATCCGTTAACCCGGGGAATATGTGCAGAGTGTCAAGTAGATAATAATAAGGTCCAGGAACTATGGGGATACCATCGTCAGCCTGATCATTCCAAATAGTCCCCTCTCTGAGTCCGTGAGGGTCGATGCAAAGTATCGCGCCCCATGTTCCGTCTTGGATCTGAGATGGTTCTCTATACGCCATTACTCTCTTACCTCGAATCGGCTTGATGTTCTATTATGTCTGTTCTGTAGACTTCTTCGCTGAGTCTCCGCGTCAACTGACTCTGGGGTTGTCTCCTTGTCTCCCGGACCAGTGACGTCTACAACCATGTAGAAATCAGTGCCATCTACAACGTATTCTATGTCACGGAACGCGTGATAGTAGGAATCCTCCCACATGAAAAGGAGAAAGAGGATGCCTGCTGCGCTTCTTGCAGGGTCATCAATCATAGGATCAACGTTAAACCCTATGTGGAAGCGGAGGTCCCCATCAATTACGCCTTTGAATGTCTTAAGACCTTGATGTTGATACTCTACGTCTTCGTCAAGTAACCCGCGTTCCATCGTAGTGGAGTCTTCTCTTCTATCCAAAACTTGAATACGTTTTGGGTTCTCCAACCAGTCGGAGTAGTAGTCATTCGTAGCATATTGAGCTGCGGTTGGTTCTCTGAAACCACGTTCAAATCTAAGGCGGCTTATACTGTAGGCTTTACCGCTTGGGATGTAGATGTGTTTAGCGGGTGAGTATGAGTTCTCTAACGGCTTAGTTAACCTCACGTTATAGGTTCCGGGGTAATCTCCATTGACGGCGTCAAGAGTTATCTGTTCATAGGTGGCGATGCCGTCGCCTATGTAGAGGGTTGGTTTCGGGTCATCAAACACGATCTCTCCACTCAACGCGGTTGTGAAGCCGTCGCCCCTGAAGAAGTAGTTCTCAGGGTTATCGATCTTGATGAAGTGTTCACCAGCTGAAGATGCTGCAGTTAACGAGAGTCTGTCCCTGAAGTTTTTCCCGTTAATTAAATAGGAGGTGTCCTCCGTTTCAGCGGGCACCACCTCAAAACTAATACCCCAACACCGTCCCTCATCAGGACTGTTGAGTTGAGTCCAGGTGGCGACTTCGAGTGGGATGCTAATCTCAACCCACTGATCATTTGTGATCTCAGAGGTGAAATCATATTCATAGTAACAATCCAACCACTCATCCTGGTCGAAGTGAGTCTCGTCGCTCCGCCACTCATCCTCGTCAGCATCGTAATCACGTAGACAGTGTAATCTAACCTTGTAGGTGGAGCCTGCGTCTATGCTTTCCCGTGACGCGTGTCTAAATTTGAATTTAAGTGGACTCCATTCAGTCCAATCTAACATGAATGAGTTGCCGTGTTGAAGTCGAGTTTGACCATATTGGTTCATTGTTGGAAGGTTATTACGGGTTACTCTCCAAGTCTCAACCGGGGAGAAGGATAATACGTTATAGAGTCGAGTTTTTCCCCAACTTCTGAAACAGATAGCCGGGTTTCCCTCATCATCTCGAATCATAGACATGTCCACAAAATCACCCGTCCTAGGATTCGAGGGGGCTGGAACGGATAGCATGTGGAATTTCTCAGCAACTTCATCTTTATCCACCCATAGAGAAGGAATGCAGAAGAGGTCAGGGTTACGTGGGAAAGAGATGTCCTCTGTAACGTGGATGTAATCAGTTATCATCTGGGTGTTGTCATCAACTAGAAGTCTCCTGATAGTTCTGATGTTCTCACCGTATTCAATATTATAAGCACTATTCCAGATCCCCTCAGAATATGACTTAAAATCAGGGGACACGAAACCAGAGTCAAAACGGCTATCGAAACAAAGTCGACGCCGACTGGCTAGAGATAAATTATCCACGCCTGAATTTGTGTTGTTGGGAAGGGGTATTATCTGCCAACTTCTTTTTATTTTAGTCATAGCAGCAGCTGCATCAATCCCAAAGAAACTACCTTCGTCATAGCTGTGGAGTGTTCCCCTAAGATCCCCACTCAAAAAGTCGAATCTGTAATCTTTCGGTTGCTGTCGGTTAACTTCATGTAAGATGTGTTTAGCACCACTATACCGCTCTGAAGTGTAGTCTTCAAAGAAGTCGATGTTAATGGGGATGTGTTTCCATAACTCCATGTAATCCTTTCCCTCAATGACCGCGGTGATCTCCCCGTTCTCACCGTAGCTATAAGAACGTCGACTGATCCAGCCACCCATAATCCAAGACCTACCACCAGTAGTAGGGTTCCAGTTATTCGCAAACCCGCTTGGATTAAACGCAACGTCAGAGGTTCCAGGATACGCGTTATCATTAGGGATCTCAGGTTGACCCTGTTGGACACCCACCCAGAACTCGTCGTTATCCCGGATCCAAGGAGTATCTGGGGCGAAGAGCATCATATCGTAGGGTCTTTCACTTAACGTGTAAGGATCCCCGTCTGGTTCAGCAACTGGAACCAGTCTTGTTCTGTAAATCCAGCTATTCGGGTACGTTGGGTTGAGCGCGTACCATGCTTGACGGTCAGTTATAGCGTCGGCTTTAACGTCATACCAGTCAGTAGAGTAAACAAACCAACTGTGCAGATAGGAGTACTGCGTCTTAGTTCCCCTAGGGGGGGGGATGTTTTTGTTATCGTTAATTGTGGCGGTAAAATGCCCTGATTTATTGTTGAATCCTGGGGCAAAGTTGAGGGTGTCGAGTAAGAAGAAAATCGGTCCTTTAGGCTCCTCTTCTCTGAGGCTGTTAGGATCTATGCAAAGGAGTCCACCCCACACAGGGTAGTCATCCATATCCATCGGGGTTCGATAAGCGTTGTTTGGAAACAGTGTTGGTGTGTCTTTTTCTGGTCCTTGGAACCAAATTACACCAAGTTCCTTAGTTACGGATTCAACTTCGTCCTGATCGTATGCGTCAGGGTATTGATCTCTAACTCTTCGCTGATCTCGCCAATGTTCATAGTATCCACCAAATTCTTGATCAAGGGCTCTAACGGGGTTTGGACTAGCGTCTTCGCTGCTGCTGAGTCCTGTAAGCATTAAGATTCCTGTTTGGCCCCATTGATTATCCTCATATCCTCCACTACGATATGACGAGAATATTTCTCCAAAGTTGGGTTCATTAACTGGAACCCTGCGATCCACCGTTGACCCATGGGGGCGAGCCCCAAGATATGACCACCCCTTATTACCGAATTGAGCTAACCCGTTGGTGAGTAAAAGAATCATAGCGGATATAGGACGATAATAATAGGGTCCACCATTCTCCCAGTCCTCTTGCTCCTTCCCGCCGAGATAAGACACATTAGATGACTCTCGGTTCCATCCACCGCCTTCACGGAAGGTACGCCATGATGCAGTCTCAAGGTTCGCGTCCGCAAAATGCCCTGAGTAATAGAATTTAGTCACAGTATGATCCCCACATACAACAGGGAACGTGGTGTTGGTTTCTGGGAACATGACTGTGATAGCATTAAGTTGACTGACATCCTCACTCGGGTTAGCTGGACGTATCGGAGGCCCAGCTGCTAGGGATATAGCTCTATCCGCGGCGTAGGTGTAGCCAGCGAAGACTCTTGTTACATCGCGGGTTTTAGTGGCATCTACGCTGATAACCATTTCAACTAAACCAGAAGGCGTTTCCGCTCCCCATGACAGGAGTTGCTCATCAGTATTATCTGAAGCTGGGGCTGTGTATTCAACCCATTTCTCAGTGAAGTTGACCGCGCTACCCCAGTAACCGAGAACCCTGAAGTTAACGTGGTCATCTAACCCAGCAAGGTCAGAGCCAACGTAATACTGGATGTTCCCATTAGAGTCCGAGTTAACCGTGATCGCATACCCGTTCTCTCCCCCAATGAAACGAGCTACGACGCTGCCGATTGCGACTGGGGGGTGATATGTATACCCTGGGGATATGTACTCAAACTGGTCCTGAAAGTCATCACACCAGTAATTCACCTGCCCCCAGTCTAACCAATTCTCATCACGGTCAATTTCATGTTGTCGAACAGTGGTCAGTATGTTCGGGCCAGTTCTTCCAGTAGCCATGTCACCGCCGCCACGGTCGACGTAGATTCGTCTAGGAGGATCTGATTTGCTCTGCAAATACCGTTTAACTCCAATCTTACGGGCGGTGTCAGGGTTGTGTCGACACTCGATTAGAGCCACGGCGTTAGCCACAGGGTCATATATTTCACCACTGCTTACGTGAGAGTTGCTTGCCCCGACCCCGACTGCGACCCATTGCTCAGGATCAAGGGCGCTGGTATACATATAGAAATCGTGATACTGCCAATCCAGAGCCCACGGAGCCTTGCCTGTCCAATAACCAGTTATCCTGAAATGAGTGTCATAAGCAAACCCACCGTCAACGTAGAACTTACATTCCTGACTGGAATCAGTCCTCGCCATCAAGTTAATGCAGTTATACGCTTTCCGAGCAAAGTTTCCATTATAGACAGTGTAACCACGTTCATAGCACCCCCAAGCAGGATCAGGCCCTCTGGCTGAAGCCGTGCTCTCCAACCCAAAACTACACACACCATTCTTATAGTGGAGTCCGATAGCCTCGAATAGGGAGTTAGCGGGAACTGTGGGAAATGATGTTGTCTCCCACACACCTGAAGTGGAGGGAGACCTCTTAGTCCACTGCTCAACGAAGTCAAACCGCGTATTCCACCAACCAAGAATTCTAAATTGCCCCGCACTCGCTCTGCTATGATAATATTCTATGAATCCGTTGTCACTAACCTTGACGGTGATAGCGAAACCAATCTCACCAGCAGATTCAACGCCTTTAACTCGGACTCGCCTACTGAGGCTGCTGTTCTCTGTTCGTATACCAATCAGGGCAAAACTAGATGAACTGTGAGCGCACCAAACCTGAATAACAGCCCCAGCGGGAACATCATGATTGTTCGTTACATTATACTTAGTCCAAGAACCAGACACCGACGGAACGAAGGATCCATCATCATCCCTACCAGTCAGTTCATTGAAAAGAGAATCCTCCTGAGGCCACATGTAACCTTGATTAGAGATGGGGCGATCTATCATCAGCTTGCGGTCATCACCGCTACCCGGTGCACGAACACCTACCTCAGTCGGAGCAAAACCCTTTACTGAGCACCATATCGTCACCGCCCTGTTCTTAGGGACGCCGTGTTGGGTGAAGAGGTTGTAATTTGTCCAAGCATCTCTGACGGGTGGAAGGAACTCTGTGTTGAGTTCTTCATACCCATATAGGTAGTGAAGTTGTGCCTCGGTGAGAGTGACCATTATGATAAAAAGGGTTATGATGAATAAAACAGTTTTAGGTCAGGGTCTTTTAACCCCATATCTACTAGCCTCTATGCGTCTCCTGACTTCTAACCCAAGAACCTGTGCGGCGGATTCAGATGTCGATCTAGCCTCATTTGCTGTGTTGAAATTAGCGTTGGGGAAATTCACGATAACATTAAAACCACCACCGCCCATGGATCCCGCTTGATCGCGTGGAACAACAAGCTCACCCGCGTGAACTAGGGCTGGGCCAGTCTTTTGAACGACTCCCCCTGTTTCGTATCCATCCATGCCCGTATACGGATTACTACCGATTGCGACGAGAAGAGACCTTATATCAGCGGCGATTTCCCTGAGATAGGCGGTACGTTCCTGCGCTAATTGACCCTCTCCGCTTTCAATAAACATTTCACCCTCCATCTCCCTTCTCTGGGCAGTTGCCTGTTGAGATGCGAGGGCGCCTCCAGTAAGACCGGCGCTCATCTGAGCGAGGTTAATGTAAGCGAGGTCGCTTGTCTGCTTTTCAGTTTCATAGCCTTGTAAAGCGACGGCGTACTCGATCTGTGAAGTGAGTAGATTGTATCTAGTGGTTTCCTCGTTGAGTTTTGCCTGTTCATAGCGGATCTGCTTCATCTGGACTTCGAGATTTTTCATCTCGGTTTTGTATTGTTTAATCGAGTTCTGAGCAGCCTGCCAACCACTCCGTTCTTTGAGGCCGGCGTTGAAGAGAGTCCAAGCGGCGATGACGCCGGCGATGGCTGCGGCTATAGCTATTAAAGGAATGGCCATAGTTCCTAGCGTGACGGTCATAAATAGGCCAGATCCTGCAGCAGTAGCCCAGACCGACGCTAAGCCCTTACTTGCAGCTGAAAGCATCGACATCGTAACAACTACACCCGAGCCCATTGCTGAGAAGGTGACCATTGTGTCCGTTAATTGCTTTAGCTGTTCGTCATCCTCAGCGTATTGTCTCTGTAAGGTTCTAGCTGCAAATGAAAGCATCCTCAAGTCAAAGAGTAAACGACGAGAACTGTAACTACCACCAGTGTTTGCCTGGGTCATTTCCTGTAGACCCACGGTCACGTTTTTTACGCCATCAGCATTTAGCTGCTGCAGAGCCGTGTTGGTGTCCGTAGCAGACATTCTAGTTGCGTCAAGAGCCACACTAACCTTTATCCCCGCATCTGCCAGTTCCTTCGCTTTGATCGAAAGTTCCTGGAAGGTGTCAGCGTTCATTTTAATGACGGCGTTAGCTTCCACCCCGGTTTGGCTAAGCATGTTGAATTGGTCTACGATGGGGCCAATGTCCGTGGTTGTCCCGATGGATAGGGGAGCAACAGTTACGTTTTGACTTGCCGCCTCTGAAACAGCGTTAATAGCGATTTTTAGGTCTATGTGTCTCTTAGCTAGCCGTGTGATTAGAGCCCCGTATCCTTTAACATTCTCTCCGCTGGTCTTTAGCGTCCCACTAACCTTAGCACCGGCACTCTGTATCTCAAGCAGTTGTTTAGCGAACTCGTTTAGGTCATTACCACTGTAAGATACGTTCACCGTGGGCTCTATACTCATCCCACTCATCTTTTTTATCTCATCGGTGAAATTGGTCAGATTAGTTGTAGCGTCGGTAGTAATGGATATGGTTTGTTTAATGATGTCATTTACTGCGTTCTGAGCCTGAACCTGTGCCGCAAGAGCCTGGGTTGATGCAGCGATAGCCGCTGATTGCTGCTGCAGAGAACTAACTTGGTCCTCAATAACAACGGTAGAAGCAATCGCAGCCTCCGTATACTCTTTCTGTATCTGAATGGCGTTCGCCATCTCCGCAGCAGTAGTAGCGATGACAACCTGCATGCTACCTCCAACAGCGTTATACTGCTGAATGCGTTGAATGTGGGCGGGGATATCGGTCTTAACTATTTCCGAGATGTTAATTCTAACAGAGGCTGTGAAATTACTACTCAACTCTTTTCTCTCCCGCGTTCACGATTTTATCCACATACATTAGGATCTCGATGGTCCTCACGTCCTGCTCCCACACCGATTTTGTGGGGTCAGGTAGCGACTTCAGGTTTGTCAGCATCCAGTAGACTTCTAACCAGGGGTGAGCTTTTCGTCTTCGCCAGGAGGTAAAAAATCTTTTGCCTCTAGGGTTTTGATACCGTTGAGTGTCCTAACTGCAGTCATCAGTACATCCCCAACATCCATGTCAAGCATAAGCAACCGTTCATAGAACGATTCTTTGTCCGATGTGTCGAAGGGGGCTTCTTGGATGCAGGTGAACAGCATCTGAGTCTCATACTCTACAACGTCGAATGCACTGAGGGCTCGCTTTTCGTCAAGCAGATTCGTGCTTTTCGACGTTGCATTATTTTTTTCTCTCCACGTCCAGCGGCGAACAGTGTATTCACCGTGGTATTCCTCTGGCGCGTAAGGCGCTTCCTTTTTGGTTATGACAACCTTAACTTCCGTTTCCATGTAAGATCACATAGATTAGGGTGTTAAGGTAGTCAAATCAGTTGCGGTGAACGGGAACCTTTTAGCGATTAGATCCTCGGGTCCAAACGGTGCCTCTAACACGCCCCATCTACAGTAGTCACAGTTCAACAGAGCAGTAGTATCAAGATCGATAGTGATATTGAACTTAGCCATCTCTGCGCCGAGGTTAGCGAGGTCACCATATTCATCGAAGTCCTCCAAGTCTATCACGATTAGACCAGTTACGTCTCTATGACGCGCTTTCAAGTCACGGGTTCCACCGGTACTGACGTTGCCGAGGCGTTGAAGGTTGTTGTTGACTTCATACCTCCAACTCCACCAAGCAGATTCAGTAACTAAGCCGATATCCACCGTGCTGTCAAGCCACCTGTAAGGAGTGGTGACTCTTACGCCCCAAGCCTGACTTGGGACACTGCCATTCCACTGAATGATTCCAGATGGATATGCTGTGCTTCCACCACCCCAGAACTCCACAGAAACTGAGATGGCTTCAGGGTGAGTACCTTCAACTGAAATTGTGTTGACCTTAGCGTTGACGAAGGTAAGGCCATCTGTAGACCCTGCGAATTTGACGTGTAAGAAAGCGATGCCTGTAGTACCGTCCTGATAAGTAGTGAGGAAGGTTTTACTCGTGGGTACGAATTCGATGGTTAGACGAGGATCTCTCATCCCAAGTAGGATATCGTAGAGTCCACGCTCCCCCGTGCCCCTGATATTGATATTGCCAGGGTCGAGGCGCGGTGTAACTCGTGTGATAACACCTACATTGACCGCGGCGCCACCATCATCGTATGTGGCGCTGGTATACAAGGTTCCGGAAAATCCGCCTAGGATGT
>Ga0307379_10001875_pt1 | contig 32017 bp, 22 predicted proteins | sample UN2MG_FD_202237 | JGI IMG/M metagenome (GOLD analysis project Ga0307379, IMG submission 202237) | Soil microbial communities from Risofladan, Vaasa, Finland - UN-2 | ecosystem: Environmental > Terrestrial > Soil > Coastal area > Acid sulfate soil | place: Finland: Risofladan, Vaasa | collected...
GCCGCAGCCAGCCACTGAACCGTTATTATGCGAGAAAGCAAATGTGTGAACTGCTGGAGAATAAATTACTTGGAAAAGAAAGCCCGGAAGCAAAAAAAATAGAAAAAATCAGGAAGCAGAAAGACAGAAGAAGGCGGAGAACCACCTGATATCCGCCTTGGTTGGATAAATCCGTCTAAAGCCGGACGCTATGGCGCATTGAAGAAGCAACGGGAAGTAGTTATACTTCAAAGAGGTCTGTCTTTCGGAGTTTTATAATGAAGCCCAAAGAGATCGTAGTAAATGATTGTATGCAGAAAGGCTACAGGTATTTCCTGACCGAACCGACAGGGAAAAACTTTCATCCTGATTTCAAACCTGAGTTGACCCCGAAACAGATGTTAGAACTCGGCGTTTTCGGCGGCAAATACATGACTGACTGTATTAATGAATTCCCTGAATCGTGGTTCTCTAAGGCGAAGCTCTGTCCTGAGAAACATGACCCTTCGTTAAACTTCTTTGGATTAAACGCATCAAAACCCCTGTCTTATTGGAGGCAGAAGGGCTGGATTTATCATGAAGATCCGAGGGGCTGGTTCCAGTGGTATTGTCGCTATTACATTGGCAGGCGTTGCCCTGATGACCAACGCCAGATTAAGAGATTCAAAGCGATGCAAAGACATATCGCCCAGATTCGCAAGCATTGCCGAAAAGCCGATTTCAGTTGCCGACCAAAGCAAAGGCAGGCTTTGCTTCATTGGGCCTACGATAGTAGGAAGATGTGATTGCAAGTTTGCACACGCGGAATCATTTAATAAAAGAGATTGGACGAGTCCGCCATAGGCGGATAAATATTGAAGAAACAACGGGAACTTCTTTTAGCCCCCGCGGCGTTTTTTCCTTGACCCGGAAAATACACCTCGGCTATTATGTCTTACTAAGTACGAATGAGGGGGCGCAATGCCCCAAATGAAAAGGGCAGGTTGGCACAACAACTCGCCCTTTTCGTGTTTCTGCGTTTTGATTCGCTTCATCATCTCAAAACCCCACTTTTTCCTTGATTTTCGCCCCAATTTATGTTACAATACTCTTATGTTTGTCAGCAGACAAACGGTAACACGCCAGCAGGCACCGCAAAAATAAACCACTAAAAACCAATGGGGGACACTTATATGACTCAATACCTTTTTACCGACAACCCTTATTTTGATTTAGCCTCCGCGGCGACTGAGCGGAGTAATCTCAAGCCCCCGCGGCGAGCGGAGGTAATATCAATCAAAAACCACAAAAAATGCAAAACAAACCCAATTTTCGAAATGCCAAAATGAAAATAAACTTCTATTCAACAAAGGATTATGAAAATAAATCCAATTGGAAACTTGGTGAAAACAAAGCCAATACAAAGCCAATCAAACCCAATTCAAACCTCTCAGCCACCCTTCAAAACCAAAACAAACCCAATCAAAGCCAATTTCAAACTTTTTGCTGTGGGATGTCATACGAAGAAAATTATGTTCTGTAACCATTTGAAGGGGAGGGATTTTGTCAAATATCACGTCTTGCGGAGGCTCAAGAAAACGGGGGCTGAGAGTCGATATATGTGTAAATCAATGATTATTTAAGTAATTCCGACCGATAAAAGGAGCATTTATTTGACCAGTATCCTTGAAAAGCGTGTTTGCCTGCACAAGGGCTTAGCTGATGAGCGTAAAAAAAACGATGCTTTGCTAATGCAAATAGGTCAGCTCCAGGCGCTGGCGAATATAGGGACGACAACGTGCATGATAGCACATGAGATAAATAATCTTCTGACACCCGTCTCGAATTATGCGGAGCTTTCGCTTGCTAATCCTAAGGACAAGGAACTGGCAAAGAAGGCGCTCGAGAAAACGGTCCAAAACGGTCAGCGGGCGGCGAAGGTGATGGAGAGTATACTGGCAGTAGCGAACGGTGAGGCGCAGGAGAAGAAGAATACGAAGCTGTCGGTCTTAGTAGATGAGATATTCAGCTGTCTTTGCCGGGATTTCAGCAAGGACGGGATAACTGTCAAGCTTGAGATACCGGAGGGTCTGGAAGTTTGGGGTGTTCCGGTTGAGATTCAGCAGGTTTTGATGAACCTGATACTGAACGCGCGTGACTCGATGCTTGAAGGAGGCGGGGTTTTGACGATACGTGGATTCCGTAATGGTGACAATACAGAGATAGAGGTTCGTGATACGGGTTGCGGGATCGAGAGGGAAGAGTTGGAGAGGGTTTTCGAGCCATTCCACACGACAAAATCGTCTCCGAAGTCTCAGTTGCAGAATTCAGGGTCGGGCCTGGGTCTGGCATTTTGCAAAAAAATAATAGATGTACATAACGGCAGCATCAGTGTAGAATCTGAGCGAGGCGGCGGAAGTAGTTTCAAGATAACGCTGCCAAATTCGGATTAAGGTAAAAACAGAGCGTGGGTCAAGTTTACCAAAATATTGGCCAGATAGTATTGATGCTGAGCCTTCTTTGCTGTTCAGCTTTTTTTTCGGGGGCGGAAACAGCCTTTTTTAACCTGTCGCGGAGGCAGCTGACCCTTTTCAAAAAGTCCGAGCATAAATTTGAAAGGCTTGTGGCAACTCTTTTGAGTAAACCGAGAGAGCTTCTGGGCTGTCTTCTTCTGGGGAACATGACGGTAAATGTTCTTTACTACGCGGCATCAAGCGTTGTTGTACTGCGTGTGGAAGAGCAAAGCGGTGCCGGCGCGGCATTTGTAACGGCAATTTCGAGTTTGGTTTTGCTGATTATTTTCGGCGAGATATTTCCGAAGTCGGTAGCTTACGGCAACTCCCGTTCAATAGGCCTCATATCATCTTTCCCTGCGTTTTTATTTCTGCGGGTGTTGAGGCCGGTGTTATTTTTGTTTAATTTTCTGGTGGTTGAGCCTGCATTTCGACTTTTACTGGGCCCTTCCAGGCGTTCGAGGAATATAACGATGGAGGAGTTCAAATCGTTGATAGAGCAGGTTCGCAAGCATGGGCTAATCAGTCAGGCGGAGACGCGGCTTTTTTCTGAGATAATCGAACTTGGTTTTTTGAAGGTACGAGACTGTCTTTGTCCGCGTGTGGATATGGTTGCGTGTTTAGTTACCGATTCTCGGGAGCGTGCAATTGCCCTGATGCGTGCAAACAACCTGACGAAGCTCCCGGTTTATGTGGGAGAAATAGATAATATTGTAGGCATGGTGTATCTTCGTCAGCTTTTGCTTCGTCATGAGGTGTCGCTGGATAAGCTTGTTCAACCGGTGAACTTCGTACCCGAACAAAAGACGGTGGAATCACTGCTTGAGTTTTTTCGGCGCAGTCACACGGACACTGCGATAGTTGTTGACGAATACGGAGGGATTTCCGGTTCAATTCGTCTGGAAGATATAGCGGAGGAGCTGTTAGGGCCAATAGAGATTAGCGATACTGGCGAGCCGATTGAGCAGATGGGCCCGTTTGAGTATCGTCTTTCAGGGGATTTGTCGATTCATGACTGGTCTCGGGCATTTGGTATTGAGCCGGCGGAGGCCCAGATATCAACAATCGGCGGACTTGTAACGGCGCTGCTGGGAAAAATACCCAAGAGCGGCGATGAAGTCCGTCTTAAGAACTTAAAGTTTACAGTGGAGCGTGTTCGAAAGCGACGTATCGAGACGGTACTATTAAAGCTCGAACCGATTGTAGCAGATGATTGAGAATTTGTTTTTAGTTTTTCTTGTTTTTATATTTGTGCTTTTGGCGGGCCTTTTTGCGGGCGCCGAGACGGGGATGTATCAGCTTAGCCGGCTTCGACTTCGTCTTGGTATCGAGCAAAAAAAGCTGTCATTCGTTCTTCTGGGCAGGAGTCTTAGAGACAGTTCCGCAATGCTTATATCCATGCTGCTGGGGACAAATCTGGCCCATTACCTTGCAACAAGTATTGTTACAATAGCAGTGTTGAATAAAATAGGCTCAGAACATGCGGCAGAGATTGTCGCGACATTCATAACTGTCCCGATATTTTTTATTTTTTCGGAGATGATACCCAAAAATCTTTTCTACCATCATGCCGACGGGCTTATGCCGGTGGTGTCTCCGATATTGTATTTGTTTGACAAGATTTTTGTATATTCGGGCGCAGTGAGTGTTTTGAGGTTTATTTCCAGCGTATTGGCCCGTATAGCCGGCTCTTCGGTATCCGGTCAGGTGCCTTTTAGCACGATTCGTTCATCGCATATTAAAGCAATTGCTCAGGAGACCAGTGAAGAAGGAGTTCTGAGCCCGATTCAAACCGATATTATAAATCGTCTTGCAGGTATATCACATGTGAGGATACGGTCTGTGATGACAGGGATGAGCAAGGTTCAAAGAATTGATTTTGATTCGGACAAGTCAAATTTGTTTAAAACGTTGAAGAAATTTGAGTATAGCTGGTTTCCGGTGACTTCGGGACATAGAGAGAATATTATAGGTTTTGTCAATATTTACGAGTGTTTAACGTCGAATCGGGATTTCAAAGATTTGGGGGAATTTATGCGACCAATCAAAAGGCTTCGAGCCGATACGAGTGTTATTGAGGCAATAGATATAATGCAGAAAGAGAACGAGAAGATGGCGTTGGTTACGCGTATTGGTTATGCGGGCGGGGAAAAGCCCGTCGGTATTGTTACGATGAAGGATTTGGTAGAGGAGCTGGTTGGAGAGCTGGCAGAGTGGTAGCAGAGACTGGAGTAAAGCTGCGAGGTTAAGGAATGTCGAACAGATTTATCAATGTTTTGGCGGTCCTGGTTTTAGCGGGTTTGATGTCGGTGATTTTGGCGAACAGTATGACGAAGGGCCTGAGTCACGATGAACATATGTACTGCACAGGAGGGGTACTTCTGTCGCAGGGGAAGATGATATACAGGGATTTTTCGTATGTTGGACAGATGCCTTATCATGCTCTTTTTTATGCGATTTTATACAAGGTTCTGGGTACGACGCAGTATCTGTTGACGGGTCGGATGTTTTCAGCGATATGTGATATTGCGGTGGTGGTTTGCATCATAGGTTTGTACCGCCGCATTTTTGAGTCCTATGAGAATATGGGTACGGTTCTGGGGCTGCTGTCGGCGATTCTTTATGTTTTCAATCCGGTGGTGGATTACGCGAGCGGTCTGGCGTGGAACCATGATGTTGTGATATTGTGTGTTGTGCTTTCGCTGTGCGTGTATCTTACGCTGGAACCCGGAAAGAGTGGCAGCTATTGGCGTTCAGGTTTAATGGGAGTGCTTCTTACGCTTGCGACGTGTATGCGTATAACAACGGGACTGATACAGGTGATATTCTTCTTGATGTTGCTTTTAGGCGGTGAAGAGAAGCGAAAAGAGAGATATAAGATGGTGCTATTTTTCCTGTTGGGGACAGTGTTAGTATTGATATGGCCGGTATGGACTATAGCGTCGGGGCCTCGGGAGTTTTTCTTAAACGTTTTGTGGATACCGATGTTGAACGGGGAATGGCAGCGTCAGATAAACATGGAGCAAAATAAGCTCATCCGGATAGTAGATTTTCTTACGACTCCGAACTACGTTCTGCTGATAGTGATGGGACTGCATTTTTATATTTTGGCGATCTGGCGTCGTCGTGATTTTAGGGACCAGGAATTTCGTAATATAATTTTCATCGGTCTTGTGGGGCTGGCATTTTTTTTAATAGCGTTTGTACCTCCGACTATTATGCGTCAGTATGCGGCGATGCCGGTGGTGTTTTTGATACTGGGGTATTCTTATCCATTGCTTTATTTGTGGCGTGTGGACGGTGAAAAGGGAGGCCTTACAACTGGCTTTAATATACACTGCATAGTCCTGGCGGCATGTGCAGCGGTATCGATAGCAGCGAATCCTGTTGTGATTAGGCGTATACCGGGGCTTTTTGAGCATCGGGATTGGGTAGCGATGCGCGTTCACGGTATAGCTAAAGATATAGCGCAGAAAAATACGGGAACGGAACCGGTGTTGACATTGGGGCCACTTTTTGCACTTGAAGGCGGGAGTGATATTTATACTGAATTATCGGCGGGGCCTTTTGTTTACCGGGTGGCGGATTTTATGAGTGATTCGGCACGTGCGAGTTCAAAATCGGCAGGTCCGGAGACAATATGGGAGTTGGTTGAGAGCCGGCCACCGAAGGCGGTTATATTGGGGCTGGAACCGAGTTTTCTTGAGGCACCATTATACCATTCGGTGGTTGAAAGCGACTGGGTCCGCGTGGCATATCCGGAGGGGGTAGTGGTTTACCTGAAGCGTTAAAGGCATTGGGGGGAAACTAACGAGTTTTCGGTTTTGGCTCAGAGTCGGAATAGTTGTCGATAATTGCTTTTGCGATGTCGTTGATAGCGTCTCTGGTTCGGCCATTTGTATTGTTTGCGAGGACGGCAAAGATGTAATCGCCCCGGTCAGTTACACAAATTCCCGAGAAGGTTTTTGCGCCGCTGATGTATCCGGTTTTACCGAGTATTTTCCCTTTGTATTTTTTCTCTTTGAAGTATTTGGCAATTGTACCATCGAGCCCCCCTACCGCGAGTGAATTCCTGTATTGGTTCCAGTATTTGCTTTTGTAGAGGCTGTTTAAGACGGTATTTATGGCGTTTGCGCTTAGTTTATTTTTATTGCTCAGGCCGCTTCCGTCATCGATGTAAAATTCATTTTGGTCGACACCAAGGTCTGTGAGGTATTTTGAAATGAGTTCTCGTCCGCGTGTCCAACTACCATTTTTATTTTTGGGGGAGTTTTGGGCGGCAATAGTTTTGTATAGCGATTCTGCGGCGAGCTGGAAGCTGTCTTTGTTACATCTGGCGAGGCAGTCCTGAATGGGGGTCGTGAATTGTGTGAGGGTTTTGGGATTACAGTTGTTCGGGACGGCTTTTTCGATTAGCTGTCCGCTTGCATTTATCCCGCTGGCGGCGAGGTATTCAGCAAGGAGTGACCCAAAGAAAGCAGGTGGCCGTTCGATAGCGACGGCGAAGGGGCCGACCTGTTTTTTGCATTTTCCGTAAACGGTGATGTTGTTTGGTTTGTTGGGAGTTCGATAGGAGCCGGCGGCACTTTTGCCCTGCTTGATGTTTTTGACTTTGTTTGTGATTTTTACGTAGTCGGTTTTAGGTTCAACGAGTACATAGATTTTTCCGTTGGTATTTTTAGTGGTGATATCGATGCAGTTTTCGTTGTAGTTTAGACCGCTAATTTCGCAGGCGTAATGTCGGTTTAGTTGTTCCTTAGGCCAATTGGGGTGTACGAGCTGGTCGTCGAAGACTGTGCTGTCAACGATGATGTCGTTGATACCGGTCACGTTGTTTTTTTTCAGTTCGTCGGCGATGTTTTTGAAAATCCAGTCTTTTTCCCGGAGATATTTGGTGTCGGTAACCTTATCGCCGAAGAGCGGGTCGCCGGAACCTATGATTACGAGGGTATCGCCACAGAGACCGACTGTAGTTTTGTACTGGAAGTCAGGGCCGAGGTACTTTAAGGCGGCGGCGGTAGTGATTAATTTCATGTTGGAGGCAGGTGTGAGTGGGGTATTGGCGTTGTGGGCGTATGTGGTTTTTCGGGAGCCAGCCTTTTTTATGTGTATGGAGAAGGTGGATTTTTTGTTTGCGGGTGTGTTTATGATGGAATTGATGCGGGATGCTAAATCGGCGCAGGCGGGGTGTGTGAGGATGAGAAGAAGTAAAATTGCTACAAATAATTTCTTTGTTCGAGTTTTCATACTGCATGGATTTATTACCATAAAAACGTGCTCAATTCAAGTGTGTGTTGCAAAGAAGTATTTATACTTGCATAAGTGGTCGGTTACATAGATAATTATGAAAGACTTTTGAAGGTAGACTTTTTATGAGGATAGGTTATTTCGATTGTTTTGCGGGGGCTGGTGGTGATATGCTCGTGGCGGCGATGCTGGATGCGGGTCTCGATGGGGAGTTTCTAAAATCGCAGCTTTCGACGCTCGGCGTAAAGGGGCTTAAGGTAGAAATAAGTGAGACGAAGCGCGGTGGACTTCGGGCAGTCAGATTTGAGCCTTCCGCGCCGGAGCAGGGAAAAGAGCGGAACCTCGAGGAGATAAAGAAATTAATCAAGCAGAGCAAAATCAGTGAGAAGGCGAAAGAGACGGCGGTTAGGATATTTGAACGGATAGCGGAGGCGGAGGGAACTGTGCACGGTAAGGACCCGAAGGACATTCATTTCCACGAGATAGGTGCGGTGGATTCGATAGCAGATATTGTGTCTGCGGCGGTGGGTCTGGAGACATTGGGTATAGAGCGGGTTTATTGCTCGGTGTTGAGTGTAGGGGGCGGTACGGTGAAGTGCCAGCACGGTCTTATGCCGGTTCCTGCGCCGGCAACAGCGGAGCTGGTTAAGGGGGTGCCGGTAGTAGCGGGGCCTGCGGAGGTGGAGCTATTGACACCGACAGCAGCGGGTATTTTGACGACGGTGGCGGCGGAGTTTGGGGGGCTGCCTGCGATGAAGATTGAGGCGGTGGGTTGTGGAGCGGGGTCGCTGGATAGTGATGAATTTGCAAATATTGTGCGGTTGATGGTGGGTAATTCCTCTGCAGGCGAGTCGGAGACGGCTGATACAGTGTGTCTGCTTGAGACAAACATTGACGATGCGAGCGGTGAACTGGTTGGGGCTGTGTGTGAAAAACTTTTGGCCGCTGGTGCGCTGGATGCTTTTACTACGGCGATTTATATGAAGCGTAACCGCCCTGCCGTAAAGCTTTCTGTGATTTGTGATGTCGGGGATACGCAGAAGTTTGAAAAGATGATATTTGCAGAGAGTTCGACATTCGGTATCAGGAGGCAGGTGCTGCAGAGGAGCAAGCTTCAAAGGAAACTTGTTACGGTATCGACGGAATTCGGGGAGATAAGAATAAAGGTTGGGGCGTTCGATGGGGAGGTTGTTGCGGTCAAGCCGGAATTTTCGGATTGTGAGTCGGCGGCGAAGCAGCATGGGGCGGCGGTGAAGGTGATTATGGAAGCTGCGATGTCGGCCTACAAAAAGGTCTGATTTTCAATTGGCACTAATGTGAAATTCGTGACGGTTCTGCCGTAATTTTTGTGCAGTTCCCAGAGGGCATAAGTGTGTGTTCAGGACAAATTCAAAATTCCTGCAAAGTCGGCCAGGCCACTTTCCATGCCTTTTCCCTGGCCTCATCAAGCGTTCCATCCATCAAATTCAGCGGTTCGACATGTCCATCCACAAATACTGCATTGCACCATATATAGTGTCGCAAAATGGCAGGTATAAGACGTAAAATGGTATTGCTTTAGCAATGTAAAACGAGTACAATAACACTAGGTGGAAGGAGGTGAGGGTATGAGGTGTATTGAAAATAACAGGTTTTTCGTTCTGTAATTGAGAAATTTTTTAAAATCTTAATCTTTTAAGGAGGAGTTTTATGTCCAGGAAATCATGTCTGTTAATTACCCTTGCTTTGGTATTTGGTTTTTTTAACGTCCATTCGGCATATGGGGATGATGTGTGGTGGAGCGACCAGTCAGTGGACGTCGATAACCACGTGTGGAACGAGCCAAACAACTGGCTGCACTGGAACGACGGTAACGTGGTGCTGGGCAATGAACCGAACGAATGGGACACGGTGTACATTGGCAAGGGGGTGTTAGAGGTAGACTGGCCGGATATATTGTACACGTACCTCATAGACCCGACTCCGGTGATTGATTCGAACGTAGCGGCTACTTGTTACGCCCTGTGGGGTCCCAGCGGTGAAGAGATGATAGGGTGGTGGTATTATCTTAACATTTTGGGCGGCAGCCTAACGATAGGCGATATGAACGCCCCTGAGTATTCGACACGGTGGGAGATAGCAGGGACGGATGGTGAAGGGATAGTAACCATGAGCGGAGGAGTGGTAAACGTAGCCGGAGACATGACTATCGGGAACTGGGGAGGTCTTGGTGATGTAAATATGGTCGGCGGTGAGATTAACGTCAAGTACGCCTTATGTATGCCCGGCATTGACTCCGGCGGTGGTGAAAATAGAGAAGCGCAGGGAACATTAAAGCTGAAAGGCGGGACAATAAGATGCGGCGGGCTTTATCTGAACGAATGGGTGACGTTTCCGAGCTGGTACGACTGGTCGAGCGAGTGGATGAGTATTTCGACGAGAGAGCCTATCGACAAAGCAGTACATGAAAGCACGATAGACCTGGCAGGAGGCGCACTGGTAATAGACGGCAGTTACGCGGAAATTATTGCCCGTTTTGTGGCCGATGGGTATATAACGGTTTACGGAGCGGACGAAGGCGATATCGCACCTGACGGTCGCCGGGCGTACGTAAATGCGGATTACGACGAAGCGGAGGACGCGACAACGATAACGGGAGAAACAGCAGAGCTGGAACTGGCCTATAATCCCAGGCCTGTCCATTATTCCCAAAATCAGCCTATAAATGTTACTCTTAGCTGGTCTGCGGGAGATGGCGCTGTCTCGCACGATGTATATCTTGGGACAAGTTTCGAGGAAGTGAACGAGGCTAGCACATCCGACGAGGCATATTGTGGTACACAGAGTGACACCAGCTACAAACCGGATGATTATCTGACAATACTGACCAACTACTACTGGCGTATTGACGAGTTGGACGACGAGGCCACTACGTGGAAAGGAAGGGTATGGTGTTTCAAGGTTGCCAACTATCGCATCGTGGATGATTTCGACTCTTACTCTGATGTCGAAGATTTGATTGCAGCATGGACTGATGGTATGGAAGATTACGACCTCGGCGGCTCGATGATTGATCTTCAGACGAACAAGAACTTTGAGCCTGACGGTTACGAGATGGAGTATGATTACTACAATGACGATATTTACCTTGGTTCAGTTGTCGAGGCAGATATTGTCGCTTTAGACATCGACCCGGACTGGACCACCGGCGGAGTAACTAAATCGCTGGTGCTTCACTTTTATGGCGACCCAGACAATTCCATTACAGAGAACGACAAGATGTATGTCGCGGTTGAAGACAGAGACAGCAATGTCGGCATAGTTTTGTATGACGGCGATGCGACCGATGTAAATGAGCAGCAGTGGCATGAGTGGAACGTCGACATGCAGGAGTTCGATGACCAGGGTGTGGACCTGACGGATGTTGCCAAGTTGTATATCGGCTTTGGCGGGCCCCGGACAGGTCAAACGGCAGCGGGTGATAGGGGTACAGTATACTTCAACGATATCTCGATTTATCCTTCCCGGTGCGTTCCGGACAAGGCTCTTGCCGATATAGATGGTGATTGCATAGTTAGGATGGAAGACCTCGAATTAATGGCAAAAGACTGGCTCGAGTATGACTACGATGTTGTTCCGACAGAGCCCGAACCGGCCGGTCTGGTGGCCTGGTATGAATTTGAGGACGACCTTAACATTGGCCTGGATAGTTCCGGCAACGGCCTTCACGGCGACCCATGCGGCGATGCAACTATAATTCCTGATGTTGGCGGTAACGGTAAATTAGCGAGCAACGTACTGAGCCTGGACGGCGTCGGCGACTATATCAACTGCGGGAGCGACCCGAAGTTTGATATTACCGAGGAGGTTACTCTTGCATGCTGGATAAAAGTCAAAGATTTCGACAAAACTTGGAATGCAATCGTGGCGCGGGGTGACGACTCGTACCGACTGGCCAGAAATAACAACGAGAAGACGCTGGAATTTTGCCTTAATGGTCTGATGGTTGCGTGGCTTCCGGGGACCGTAAAAGTTGACGACGGCCAATGGCACCACGTTATCGGCGTGTATGAGCATAACGTAGCGATGTATTTATACATTGACGGAGTTGTAGATGTACTTTTTGAGAACGGAGGCAGTATAAACATCAGCGAACACGATGTATGTATCGGGTGCAACTTCGGCGGCACTTTGCGAGAGTGGAACGGCTGGATTGATGATGTTCGCATTTACAACCGTGCCCTGTCACCGGGGGAGATACTATATCTGTCTACGGATGGTACCAGTACTGAATCGTATTATAAACCGCTTGATTCGCCCGCGAACATCTATGACGAGGAACTTGAGTACCATAAGTTTGTTAACTTCAGGGACTATGCGATTATGTCGGACAGCTGGCTTGAGGAGATACTGTGGCCATAATTTACACGTTAAGCCGGTAAGTCAGGTTTTGGGCTTGGCCGGTTAACTACTTAGTTGTATTGTTTTTCGGGGCCTGCACGATTTGGTAAAGGCCCCGATTTTTTGCGCAACGAAAGCGGATGTTCAGGTGCGGGTTGTGGCAGGATTAGTCGTTAGTATTTGGAAAACCGGGTTTCGGGCTGCCCTTCGACACTTCGACCGTGCTCAGTGCAGGCAAGGTCAGGATAAACGCGTTACGAGTTGCTTTTTAGTAGTCTTTGAAAGTTTGCATCCATTCCGGCCAGTCGTCGGGCCTTACGTCGCCGGCGATTGTCCATGGGCCATCAGTATTGAAGGTTTGGTGCCACTTGAGCTTCCACAGTTCCTTAATGCCGATTTTCCTGACGGAGAAGTCCAGGAAAAGACCGTTGAGGAAGCCGTCGTGTCGGTTAACGCAGAAATCGCCCATAGCTTCCAGTGAGTCGCTGCCCTCGTATATGTCCTCAAACGGCAGCGGACTATTGGTGGGTTCGGCCCAACCGTCGAACCACCAAGCATCCAAAAACAGTGGTATATTAGCAGCGTTTTTAACGTCGGCACTTCTCCAGTATTTCTTAGGCGGTCCATAGACCTCCTCTCCCTCTGGAGGATTGCAGACCCAGCTATTAATCCCGTAGCTGCCGAAGTCATCTTCTCCCCCGCCTCCCCATCCTCCGACAAAGATTCCCCATGCTGCAGTTACTCCACGTCCACCCTCAGAGCGAGGTTTCATGGCCGCGGGACAGAAGCGTAGTTTTTGCTCATTACCGTAGTATGAGCGCAGGGTGCGCATCCAATGACGAACCGGATTGGCGCTAAAATACCATCCTTCATGGAAAAATCCGTCGTAATCGCCGGTGTACATGGAAAAGATAACTCCCCACTGTTTAAGATTCGACTGACAAATAACAGTCTTGGCTTGTTTTCTGACCTTTGCGAGGGCGGGCATGAGTATTGACATGAGCAGGGCAATAATGGCAATCACCACCAAAAGTTCAACCAAGGTAAAGCCTCGGCTATTGGTAAAATTTTTCCCGGCGGCACCCACAGAAAGCCTGTTACCTATCCTGTTAGAAAACTTTGTTCCTGAAAGAGTAAGTACTTTTCGATTGTTCATAATAGCACTCCCTTTTCCTTTGGTTTTATTTTTCTGGCATCGTATATCGTATCTAATAATTATATTTACTCATTATCTAATTATATCTGCTCCTTATCTTTATGGCAAGGTCATTTTGCGTCTTTTTCCTACCATTTTACGACACTAACCTCCTGCAATGGGGCATAATTACCGTGTTATTTTATTTTTGCCGTCGAGGAAGTCCTGGAGGATTTGAGCGGCGGCGACGGCGTCAAGTCGCCTGCTTTTGGTTTTCTTCGACAAATCGGTTTGCTCAAGCTTTTCCTGAGCGCCGAACGTACTAAGACGTTCATCCTGAAAGTGGATGGTCATATTGAGTTGCTTTTGAAGCTGCTCGGCAAACCGTCTTACGCGTTTTGCCTGAAAGCCCTCTGAGGCATCCATGTTGATTGGCAGTCCAACAATAATGGCGTCAATGTTTTCATCACGTATGATATCAGCGATTTTTTGGAGGAGGTCTTTACCGGTGGTTAATACGGCGAGGGGCGAGGCGATGGTTTCGTTTTTGTCGCAGAGAGCCAGGCCGGTTCGTTTGTTGCCGTAATCTATTGCAAGGTATTTCATTTTGCGTGCAGCGTGTTGTTCAATAGAGTTCGAGTGAAGTTACAGGAATTTTTCTCCACCGTGTTCTTTAATCAGTTCGAGCAGTTCCTTTAGTCTCTGAGTCTGGTCTGCGTGGCATATCAGGGTAGCGTCGGGCGTGTGCGCGACGATGATATCTTGAAGTCCTATGGCGGCAATGAGGTGTTTTTTGTCCTCGGTGACTACGATACTGTCTTTGCAGTCGAGCAGCTCGCTTTTTCCGGCGACAATGATGTTGTTGTTTTCGTCGGAAGAAATAAAATCGGCGAGAGCGGAGAAGGCACCTAAATCAAGCCATCGGCAGTCAAGTTTAATGGCGTGGACTTTTTCAGCCTTTTCCATTACAGCAAAATCGATACTGATTTTGGGCAGTTTGGGGAACCATTCTTTCAGGGTCTGCATTTGTGTTGGGCCGTCCCAGTCATGCTGAATCTTCTTTAGAGGTTCGGCAGCTTTTGGCAGGAATTTTTCGAGATTATTAAGGATTGTTTTTGCCTTCCAGACGAACATGCCGGAATTCCAGAAGTACTGTCCTGTGCTTAAATACTGGTTGGCGGTCTGCTCGTCGGGTTTTTCCTTAAATGCTTCGACGGTATAAATTTTGTTATCACAGTGAGGGCAGTCAACAGGCTGGGTGCACTTGATGTAGCCGAGTTGGGTACTTGGGAACGTGGGTGCTATACCGAAAGTAACAAGGTCATCCGGATTATTATTTATGAATGCGATAGCGTCTTTCAGGGCCTGTTGTAAGACTTCGGGTGGTTCGATGACCTGGTCGGCGGTGACAACTGCCATAGTTGCATTCGGGTCGTAACGGTTCAGGACGGTCGCGGCCAGTCCAATTGCGCCGGCGGTGTCGCGGACGACAGGCTCGGCGATGACGTTATTTTGTGGAAGCTCGGGCAGGTTTTCACGGACGACGTCGACGTATTTCGAGTTCGTGAGAACGATTATATTTCTCCAGTCGAAGATTGGAGTTAGTCTTTCGAAGCATTTTCTCAGCAGAGTTTGTCCGTCAAGTAGTTTGAGCACCTGTTTTGGGCGTTTTCTTCTGCTCAGTGGCCACAGTCTTTTTCCGGTCCCCCCGGCCATTACAACGGCGTAATCCATTTTTCAAGACTTTCTCAAATTGAATCTATTATTTTATATTTCAAACCGTTCTCTTAAGATTATCGGCAAAGAAGGCTATGTGTAGACAAAAAATAATACAGGTACAACGACAATTGCAAATATGGCTGTGGTTACAATCCAGAGCGCGCTTGCCAAGGGGCCGTCCAGGTCGAAGACATTGCTCATAGTAACCATAAGAACGGCGCTGGGTGCAGCAGAAAGCACAATTATTACATTTTGAATCAAGCCGGACGGATTTTGCCCGGTCAATCTCACCAGATAGATAATCAAAACGGCCAAGACCGGTGTTATGATAAATTTAACAAGGCAAAGAGGAAAATACAAGTTAATATAGTCTTTTAGTCGTGAGAAATTCACCCGCATGCCGATGGCGAAGAAGGACAGGCTCGAGGCGATATAAACAAAGACATCGATGATGTGCAGGCGTAGTACGAATTGGGGGAACCTGACGCCGGTAAGATTCAGGGCGATAGCGGCTATTATTGCGGGCAGGACGAGAAAACGAAAATCCAGCAGGTGTTTGAGTGCGAAGGTATGGTTTTGTTCGGACATTCTGAGCTTTTGTATTTTAAGCAGCGGGAAAAAGATAAGATAAACGGCAATAAGCCAGAAAACGGGATAGATGTTCGCCATGGCCAGGCCGGCAGAACCAAAGAGGGCGTAGCAGACAAAGGCCCCGCCGGTATATCCGAGGTTGCTGAGTGCGGCGGCGAGGATAAGAGTCAGCCGGGTGGTGGGGTCGAGCTTTATGTAATTAAACAAGACGGTCGAGAGGGCTGTTGTTGCAAACAAGATAAGCACGCCGGTGATGGGCAGCCAGATTACCTGCGGGGTCAGATTCATTTTCCATATTACGAGCAGTGCGATGGGCCAGTTGAAGCAGATAAGGACCGTTGTCATTATTTTTTTGGCGAATCTTTCCGGCACTCGGAATTTGCCGGTTGCAAGATGGCCGGAAATAATGCCAACGGTTAGAATAATTAACATGCTCAGAAGACGTATTGTAGCTGGGGTCCACACAGCCAAGACGGTCGAACAGTCAGAGATAGAATACGTCATCAGACGAGAAAATCTCCATCAAGTTCTGTTGTGGGCTGGATTTCCTTTGCCAGTTCTTCGAAGCCGGCTCTGCCCATGAGGGCGAAGGTGGCTTCTTTGCCCAATTCAACAGCAGGCTGGTCATAGGTATTGATGCCGAACAACGCGCCAGCAAAGGATGTAGTCACTTCATATAAATAAATGAACTGGCCGACAGTATACGGGGTTACCTTGTCAAATATAACCGTAAGGCAGGGACGCCTGTCCTGCAAAAGCGCATATTCGGTGGCCGTTTTTTCGCTGTTGATGAGTTTACTTAAATTGGCACCGGAGAGGAAGTTTAGCTCGGAGGCGTTTTCGGGGGCGGGACCGATTTTGAGGTCTTTATCAAAATTTTGGACCTGGAGGAAGGTAAAGAGTTTGTCGTTTGGTCCTTCGCGGTAAAGCTGGACCTGGCTGTGCTGGTCGGTAGTGCCGAGGGCCTTTACGGGAGTGGGGCCGATGTGCACCTCGTTGCCATTTAAGTCGTTTGCTTTTCCGAGGCTTTCGGCCCAAAGCTGGCGGTACCAGTCGGCGAGGTCCTTTAGATGGTAGCTGTATGGCATGATTACGGAGATTTTTTTGTCCCGGTTATAAAAGTGGTAGTTTATCGCGGCGTTAATTGCGGCGGGGTTTTTGTGGAAATCTTCGCTGCTTACGCGCGTATCCATATCGCGGGCGCCCTCGAGAAGTGAATCGATGTCAATACCGCAGACAGCAGCAGAGAGGAGACCTACGGCACTTAGAACGCTAAACCTTCCTCCGACACCATCGGGAACTTCGAGACATCTCAAGTTTGCATCGTCGGCAATTTTTCTAAGTGTACCGGAGGCCGGGTCGGTGGTCGCAATCACCTGTTTCGGAAGCGCATCGGGGCCGAGCTTATCTTTTATTAGCTGCCATATTATTAATAGCTGGCTTGCGGTTTCGGCGGTGCGGCCTGATTTGCTTATGACATTGAAAACGGTGCGGTCGAGTTTGTCGGCAGCCCAATCAAAAAATGAAGATAGCTGCTGCGGGTCGACGTTGTCAAAGACGAACATCCTCGGGCCAGTTCTTTGTTTTTCGTCGATATTGTACATGTATGGGTTTAGTGCCGTCTGCAGGGCGATATTGCCAAAGGCTGAGCCGCCGATGCCAAGGACGACAAAATTTTCGCAGTTTGGTTTTATTTCGGCGGCGAGGTTTTTGACGTTCTGTGCGATACCGGCATTGAAAGGCAGGTCTCTGTAGGGTGTTTTACCGGCCTTTCTTTCGGTGTTTAGCTGTGGGATGAGCAGCGTTGTTTTTTGTTTAAGTTCGGCAAGCTGTTCGCTGCTGATACCGTGTTCGGGGCCAATGACATCAGCGGTAACATTTTTGTAGTAGAGTTTGATTTGTTTTGCGGTCATTTTAAGTTCCTTTTACACATGGAAGAATAACAGGATGCTAAAGATTATACGTTAAGTCGGTTAAATGTGAATTGTTTTTTCGCGAATCCTAACCAGATGCAAGTTTTATTGCCTTTAAGAAATTTCGACATTTTATGGTGCTGTCCTTTTATTATTTTAACTGAGAGAGCTCGAAATTTGCCCAGATGTGGTTGACGTTTAACTCCACAGCCCTGGCGAAGTTGTCTTTGGCTTTTTGCTTTTGGTTTTTGCCAAGATGTCCAAGTGCGATTATGTAATGCGCGTTAGCCAGACGAACATTTTTTGCCTGTCGGCCGCCGAACTTTGCAAAGAAATCGCCGGATGTATCTTCGGTGAGCATATCGCTGCCGGTAGCAATCAGGCGGTCGAATATCTGTTTGGCCTTTTCTTTTTCACCAAGTTGGGTGAAAACCAAAGCCTGATAGTATCGGGTTTGGGACCTGTCAGATTCCTGTTGGGCGGCTTTGAGGTAAAATTCCTGAGCCTTTTCGTCGTCTCCCATGGCCTGATATGCAGTTGCAATGAAATAATTTACCTGAGGGGCGCCGGGGTCACTTTTTGGTCTTCCAACTTCGAGGTTTTCAGGGTATTGTCCTGCGGCGATGAAATCTTCGAGGGCCTGCCGATACTTTTTGTTCTGGAAATTTTTGATACCTCTTAGCAAACAGGCATTGAAGTAAACGTCATGAACCTCATCGCTACCCTCTGAGGAGTGGAAATGCCGATTTTTGAGAAATTCGACTGCTTTGTCATACTGTCCTACCTGTACGAGCAACATGATTTCGCGCAGGAAGCTGTCATCACGCTGGACCACAGTTTCATGGTTTTTCTGGAGTAATGCGAGTCTTGTTTGTGGCGAGGTGCCGGCGGCTTCATAAAGGACGTCCAGTTCGGCATACAGCCTCGGGGCTTTGCTGTCACAGGCTATTGCCTTTTCATAACGGGCAATTGCTCTTTTATTATCTTCAGTTCTCTGATACGCCCAACCGAGATTGCGATGGACGGTGGCAAAGGAGCTATCGATTTCTGAGGATTTTTCCCATGCTCTAACGGCGTTTTCAGGCTGAATGTCGTACAGCAGATTACCAAGGTAATAGTAAGCGCGGGCATCTGAGGGGTTATGTTGGATAGCACTGTTTAAGACATCGATAGATTCGGTACGAAACGGGAAGCAATGGTCCGGCGGCATTGCGGCTGCAAGGGAATAATATTTTGAAGCGCTAAGGGTGTCGCCTTGCTTTTGATAAAGATAGCCGAGACAGTAATAAACAAGCGGATAGGTGCTGAGCAGTTCTTTGTCGGTTGCGGCCGCCCGTGAGAGTACATCCGCAGCTTCAGACCAGCATCCGAGGTTGATATAATCGACGGCGAGCTCGAGATAAGACTGGACTTCACCTCTGATTTTTGTCTCGAAATCACTTAGTATTTCAACCGCGTTATTTTTTGAGCCGGTCGCGGACTCGAGAATATAAAGCTCGTTCATCGCCCAGAAATCGAGGGGGTCTATATCGAGGACCTTCGAAACTGTTTTTTTAGCTTCTTCAGGTTTTCCGAGTTTTCTAAGTATTACAGCTTTTGCATTTAAGGCTTTCGTGTTTAGGGTGTCGGTGGAGAGGCAGCGGTCAATTTGTTCGAGAGCCTGGTTGAAATTACCTTTTAAGCATGAGATTTCAGCTAATTGATAATACGCGGGCGAATGGAACGTATAGTCCCACGTTGCGCGATAAAAGGCATCGTAAGCTTCGTCGTACTTTTTCCGGGCCCTCAGTGCCAGGCCTAATTGATAGTATGCTTCGTTGTCTCTCGGTCTGGTGTAGTTGCTGGAGATTCTTTCGATGGCGGTTCTTAGTTTTTCTTCGGCCTCTTTGAACACGGCCCGCTTGTTGTAATGTATGCCGAGGATTGTGTTGACCTGCGAGTTGTTCGGGTCCCGCGTGAGAGCCTCCTGGTAGTACGGTAACGGGTCCAGCCTGGGATTGTGCATTTGCTCAAGGCGCAGGCCGGTCAGGTAAAGCTGCTCGACGGTTTCGATGTCTTTCGGGGCGGGTGGTTCTTTTACAACTTCGGGCAGGTTGGGGTCATATTCTTTCTCGGCGGGTCTGTAGCAAATCAGTTTTTCGTTTGTGGAAGAAAATAGTGAGAGCTGCAAATCGGTTTCCCTGATGGAGGAGAGTAATTCAATCTCTTTCAGGAAAGGCTTATCGGGACCTATGTTTATTTTCTGGTCAAGAATCACTTTGTCGGAGGCGGTCAACAATACCCTGGCATCTAAATACTCTGAGGTAGTGTTAAATCCAATCTTTGCGAGGTTTTGAGGGGTTATTTCGAGGTTTAGAGCGGCGTTTAGGTTTGCTTTTTTTACACTGCCGATTTCGCGGATTGGGTACCAGTATTGAGTAAAGGTTTTGACTTCGTATGGTTTTATCCAACTGTAATCCGGCTGGTTATCAGAGTAAGCGCCAACCATGAGTTCAGCGTATGGGCCGTCGGTTTCAGTGAGGATTCTGTCCCACATTTGGCCACCGGGGCCCGGGCTCCATTCCCAAAGTTTCGAGCCGGTCACAATGTGATGATTGCCGATGTGAATGACGCCCGCACTTTTTCCGTGGTCGTATCCGCCGGAGAAATTTTCCTTCAGGTCCCAGGCAAAGAATGAAATCGGTTTGGGGTGGTTTTTCCACCAGGAGAGGTCAACGCCGGTGTAATCGACCCGGCGGTAAGTTTCATTTGAGATAGGCCAGTGTGTGAAATCGTTTTTGGCGTGGTATGTTGCGAACTGTGTGCTTGGCGGGAAAATAACCTGATAGTCGTCGTTTGCGTGGACGGCAACGTTGGCCCAGTATAAAAATGAATTGGGAAATGGGGTGCGATTGAAAATCTTCACGGTTACCTCGAGATAAGATTTGTCAGGGTGCAGAGTGGCGCCGATTATCCATTTCATACGATGGCGACGTTCGATTTCTCCGAACCAAAGGGTTTTGCTGCCGTCGGGATTTTCTATGAGGGTGTAGTCGACGGGCATAAAAGTCGTGGCTCTGTGGTGATGCAGGACGCACCATTCTATTCCACCGGAAATCCAGGCGCCGAGCATTCCAATAAGAGCTGGTTTGATAACGTGCTGGCGATAGAAAAAATCATAGTTATTCGTTTTATCGAGGGCCGAGAACAGTCGACCGCCAAGTTCGGGCAGGAAAGAGATTTCGAGATATTGGTTTTCAAGATAAACGGCGTTGTAGGTTTTGTCTTCCCTGATATCGGTGAGTTTGTCCTGAAACGGGTAAGGGTAAATTTTTTTCTTGGCACCCTGATAGGCCTGCCCGTCGTAGAACATAGGGTTTGAATCAGGAGGATCCAGCTTATATGTGGGCACTACCAGAGGCTGCTGCCATATTCTTACGGATTGGTCCTTTGTCTGGCCAAGGGAGGTTATTAGAGCCGGTAAAAGTACGGCTATGAAAAAAGTTTTTTTCGGCATTTCCGTTTCCCCGTATTAAATTTAGAGATGCTTTGCATTTGCCGGTTTTGTTTTTGGACTTTAGATTTTGATAAACGTTTTTTTGCGGTACATGCAATACAAAATGAGCCATATAGCAGCGAAGGCCGCTATTTGCTGTGTGAAATCGCTCCAGTTACCCAACCGCTCAAGCAGACTTCCGACAAATATGTTGCCGATATGTTTGAAATCGAAAACATGAACAGCCATGTAGATGAAAATCGGGTTCATTCCGATTACTACAAAGCCGAAGGCCCACTTTCGCAGTTTCAGCACGTCGATAACGAGGTAGAAGACAGCCAAAAGTAAGAGGCACCATCCCGCGGAAAACAGGGTGAAAGAACTTGTCCATATGTGCTTTATAATGGGAGACCAGATTCCCCAAATCCAGCCGAGGGCCAGTGCTCCGATACCGGCCGCGAGCAGCCAGAAAAATTTGGCTGCTTCGGTTTTATTTGAGTTGAGTATGTGCCCGGCCATAACGCCGAGCATTACAGTGGCGCCGAAGGTAAGACTGCTCAAAACCCATGTATAGGAATATCCATCGCTGAATTTTCCGAGGACGATGTTGTCTATGTAAATTGCCATGTTCCCATCTTCGGTAAGGACGCCGGGGCCGTATTCCGGAACGGGTACAAATGTCATCATTGCCCAGAAGACCAGCAGCAGTGCCGCGGTACCGACCATTTGCCATCTCAAATTTAAGTGCAGTATAAATATCGATGCGATGAGATATCCTGCGGCAATGGCCTGCAGGGTATTGCTGTACAACTGTAGTTTGGAAGGGTCGTAGGCCAGAAGGTTGCCCTGCGCAACCATACCTAAAATCCAGAGGATGATAACCCGCTTTATAACGCGAAGATATATTTGTTTTTTGGTTTGTCCCCCTGTGATTCTGCGGTTAAAGGAAAATGGCATAACAACGCCGACGATAAAGAGGAACAGCGGCATAATCAAATCCTCGAAACGAAAACCTTCCCAGGGGACATGTTCAAACTGGATGACGAGTTTGTTCAAAAATGTACAGCCGGTGACGACGGCCAGCGCCTTTACTATCAGGTCACCTCCAATAATCCAGAACATATCGAATCCGCGGAGCGCGTCTATGGACATAATTCGGCCCCTGCGTGATTGCTTTTGAGTGCTGTCGGTGTTCTCCATCTTGCCTCCCGTTTAAACTAATTGTGACAGAGCGTTTTAAAACAATATTTTAATACCCTTTGTCAATCGCTGGCCTTGTAACCCGAATTTGATTCCGGCATTCGGGCATTGACTTGTTTTTTCCAGTTATGCAGCATTTTTCGCAGATCCTGGGCTTTTTGTGGCATTTTATCTGCGAGGTTATTTTTTTCTCCAATGTCATCTTTAAGGTTGTAAAGTTCAACGTGATTATCTTCATAGAACTCGATTAGTTTATAATCGCCGGCGCGAATTGCAGAGCCGGGCGTTCCGCCCTGGTTGCTGTAGTGCGGGTAGTGCCAATAGACGGCATCGCGATTCAGTGTCCCGGTATTTGTAAGCAGAGGTACAAGGCTTAGTCCGTCCAAATGCTGGTTCGGCAAAAGGGGCAGGGATGCCATTTCGAGCATTGTGGGGTAGAAGTCAGTGCTTGTTACCGCTTCACTGCAAATGCTGCCGGATTTGGTGACACCGGGCCATTTTATAATCATGGGTTCGCGAATTCCGCCTTCATAGAGCCAGCCCTTTCCAGCCCTTAGAGGAAGATTTGATGTGGGCGAGCCTTCCGCGGTGGAAAGACCGCCGTTGTCGGACATAAAGATAATGACGGTATTGTCGGCAAGTCCAAGTTCAATGAGTTTGTCCATTATACGTCCTACGCTTTCGTCGGTACTTTGTATCATTCCGGCATAGACGGCGTGGTCCTGGACCTGGCGGTTTTGTTTTTTGCCTTCGGGTACAAAACGAGGCTCTATCTTTGGTAGCTGGGCAGCTTTTGTTTCGTATTTTTCTGTGAGCTGCTTTTTGGACTGCAGAGGCGTATGGACGGCGTAGTGGGAAAGGTATAGCAGGAAAGGTTCGTCCTTTTTGGCTTCGATAAACTCAAGAGCATCATCAGTGAGGCGGTCGGTGAGATATTCGCCTTTGGGGCCGTCTTCAATCATGGGGTTTTTATAAGGCGAGAAGTACCCCCCTGCCGGCCAGCCGTAGCTGGTACCGGCGATGTTTATATCGAAGCCCTGATACTGCGGGTAATACATTTCGTCGCCAAGATGCCATTTACCTATGAAGGCGGTGTTGTAACCGGCCTGTTTGAAAGCTTCGGCAATGGTGGTATCCTTTAGGGCCATCTGCAGGTTGAAACGGGGGCCAATAAGTTTTTCGTCATTTCTGGCCCCTTTGAACTGCCGGCCGGGAATCCAGTCGGTAATGTTTACGCGAGCGGGGTATTTTCCTGTGAGAATGCTTGCCCGGGTCGGTGAGCAGACCGGGCACGCGGCGTAGGCATCAGTAAATCGCATGCCCTCGGCGGCAAGGCGGTCGATGTTTGGAGTTTCGTAGAAAGTGCTGCCATAGCAGGCGGCGTCGACCCAGCCCATGTCATCGATGAGGATAAAGACGAAATTGAGTTTTTTCTTTGTGGTTTTGCCGGCAGAGGTTAGTGGCGACAGCAAAGCAAGTGCTCCGGAGGCACCAGCCCATTTGAGAAATTCACGCCGGTTCATAGAATTATCCTCTTAGGTTTTGACGTTACCGAATCATCCTGATATTCAGACCGCCAAAGAGCTCAAACTATTGAAAGATTGGCGTATTTTACCATCAATGATTTTGTTTGTCCCGTATTAAATTTCACAACGACGATGCTGTTTTCGCCCACGTCGACAAAGTTTTTTACCCTGCCCAATCCGAATGAGTTGTGTTGTACCAGTTGACCGATTTTGAAGCCGGAAGCCACTTGTGATGTGCCGTAATCGTAGTGTCGGCTTTCTTCGGCGGGTTCACTGAATTGGGCCCCGAGTTCGAAAAGGAATCGTGAGGGTATGGTTCGCAGCAGCTGTCCTCTTATGGTTCTGTATTGAGCATAGCTTATCTGCAGATTGGTTTTTGCACGAGTTATGCCCACAAAGAAGATTCGCCTTTCTTCCTCAAGCTGCTCATTATCTTCATCGACGTTGCTTCTTTCGTGAGGCAGCAGGCCTTCTTCGAGGCCGACGATAAAGACGTTTTCAAATTCAAGTCCCTTTGCAGCGTGGAGTGTCATCAGTGCAACGGTACCTTTTGCGGTATCGTAGGCATCGACGTCGCTAAACAGGGAGATTTGCTGGAGGTAATCAACAAGTAAGGGGTTTTCGGTCTGCTTGTCGTATTCGTGAGCGGCGTTTATCAATTCGTTTACGTTTTCAATAGCAGTGGAGTCCTCGGCCGTTTTCAGAGATTTTTCAAGACCGCAATCACAAAAGACCCTTTCGGCCAGCGGCCCGACACCGCCCGAGAGCTCTTTTTGAAACTGCTCTATGAGACTCACGAAGACGGCAATTTTTGCTTTTGGCGCATTGGAGAGCGATTTGATATTTGCAGCGTCTTTGAGGGCTTTGTAAAAGGTGATGTTGCGTGAGGCCGCATGGTTTCTGACTTTGTTAAGGGTTGTTTTTCCTATTCCGCGTGCGGGCGTGTTGATAATTCTCATCAAAGCTATTTCGTCGTCGGGGTTGACGAGGATTTTCAGGTAGGCCAGGAGGTCGCGGATTTCCTTTCGGCTGTAGAATTCGACGCCTCTTACGATTTGGTACGGTATTTTGTGACGTATGAAGGCTTCTTCAAGGGTGCGGCTCATTGCGTTTACGCGGTAGAATACGGCGATACTGCTTAACGCAACTTTCCGGTCGGCGAGCTGAGAGATTTGTTGGGCGATGGCATCGGCTTCGTGACGCTCATCTTCGAAGGGTTCTATGCTTACATCTTTTCCGGGTGGTATTGTGGGGACGAGCTTTTTTTGTTTTCTGCTTTGGTTGCATGCAATCAGCTGGTCAGCGATGCTGAGGATGTTCGGCGTACTTCGGAAGTTTTCCTCGAGTTTGACGACGACAGCGTCGGGCCAATCGTTTTCGAAGTCGAGTATGTTTCTGATATCTGCACCCCGCCAGCGGTAAATGGACTGGTCGGGGTCTCCGGTTACACAAATGTTGCCATGGTGAGAGACGAGAGCTTTTGCGACCCTGTACTGGGCGTGGTTGGTGTCCTGATATTCGTCGATGAGCAGGAATTTGAAGCGGTTCGACAACTTTTCGCAGACGTCGGGGCAGTTTTCGAGCAACGAGGAGGTTTTCATGAGTAAATCATCGAAATCGAGCGCGTTGTTTTCATTCAGGATGTTCTGATAGCGGCCGTATATTTCAGCTAATGTTTTGGAGAAGAAATCGTCAGCGTCATGTTTGAAAGTCTCGGCATCTATGAGTTTGTTTTTCAGCGTAGAGATGGCGTCGAGCATTCTGGCGGGCGGGAAATTTGTGGTATCGAGTTCGCAGAGCTTTACGGCCTGCTTTATACATCGAGCCTGGTCGGCGGCGTCGTAGACACTGAAAGAATCGCTTATGTCGGCCTGCCTGGCATAGGTTCGCAGGGTTCTGGCGCACAGGGAGTGAAAAGTGCTGATGTGGGCGCCTGGCGATGTTCCAAGAGCGTATGCTCTTTGTCGCATTTCCTCGGCTGCCTTGTTCGTGAAGGTTATAGCACAGATATTATACGGGGCGATGCCGGAATCGATAAGCGAGGCGATTCGATATGTTATGACACGAGTTTTACCGCTGCCCGGGCCTGCGATTACAAGGAGAGGCCCCTCGTGATGGAAGACGGCTTTTCTTTGCGAAGGGGTTAGCTGGTCGTACTGCATTGTCGTATATCATAAGTAACAGTGTTACAGGCGAGCGGCGATTTCGCAAACCGAACATATATCACTGATTTTGGTTTTGCTTTAGCAACTGCTGTTCAATGTGTTTTAACTGTTCAGCAAGGTCGGGCCTCTCGACTTTAATTCTTCCGAGCAGACTTTGTCTGAGACTAAGAGGATATCGATAATCATTGAAAAAGTCAAGAAGTGCGAAATATCTTAAAAGCTTAAAATCGGGCAGGTCGATTCTGTTTTCGTCGAGATAAGCTGACTGATAATACCTGTGTACTTCTTCAGCCATTTTTTCACGGCCGAAAGCCTCATCATCGTCCCGAAGGGCATATCTGAAATAGCTTTCCCGAAGAAGCATTTGAACGTTTCTTTTGGCATCGGAGAGTCCTATGTTTTGAAGTTTGCCAAACATGAAGTTTCTTGCAAACTGGACGAGTGGCACCTTGACTTCTTCGCTTGGATAAAGCTCCCTTAGCTGATTGTAGATTTTTCCCGCCTTTTCGTAATGGCCTGCCTGGTAGAACAAAAGGACGGCGTTTCTGAGTACATTTCTGTGCCCCTGTTGGAAAGACACGTATGTATCGTGCCGTCCGATTTCCTCATATTTTTTCAGGGTAGCGAGTCTGGCGTTATTACAAGGTTCGAACATTCCGAGGTCAGGTCGTAAAAAGACTTCTTTTGTTGCTTGTTGTTCAGTTCGGTCGGCGTTTGGGTCCTGTGGTATATTGTAGATAAATATTTTGCCGTTGTAAAAAAGGTTCTGCAGGCTGTGTCCGACAGTGCGGTCAGTGTTTGCTTCGCCTACAGAGAATTCTCCTTTTCCGGCGGTTTTGAGGCCCTTTACGGCCCAGTAAATGGCATGGGTATCGGGATGTCTCCAGTCGAGAGGCAAATGTTTGTTCGGGTCGTCGAATTGGACCGGGCCATAGGTCTGATTTATTTCATGCATTAATACGGGGTCAAGTTTCCAGACACTTCGGAGGTACCAGGCTTTAGCGAAGATGTCGAATTTTTCAAGGACTTTAGTACCTCTGAATATGTCGATTACTTTGAAGGCCTCGGGTTCGAATCTTTTTGGGTTTTGTCGGAGCGTCAGATAGTTGCTTACGAATTCGTCTTCGTCATCGAAAGCCTTGTCGGTTTTTTTTATGGCAGCAACAAAATTGGCGGTATTAGGGTCTTCTATTATTTGGCTCCATTTTTCCGGCGCCTCGGCGAGCATTTGAAAGAATTCGTTGTCCGTGGAACCAAGCAGAGGCTCCATAGAGGTTGCAAGCTGGAGCTTGTAATATTTGTGTGCTTCATCAGAGACGCTGCCGATTTTGTGCTGGAATATTCTGGCGAGTTCCTGGTAGAGTGACATGCTTTTTGGGTTAAGCGGGATGCCTTCATCGCGTAATAATTCGTATCCGTTTTTTACCCACCTCCATCTTTCTTGCGGCTGGTTGGCGGGAATTGCGACAGAGATGTTATAGGCCATATTCCAGCTGTGAAATTCCCAGACGGATGCGAAACGGGGCTGTAAAGTCGTTATCCATTCTGCGATTTGCTTTGCGTCGAAGAACTGTCCCTGCTCTTTTAGTCTGTCGGCGCGGAGCCAGAGTATATCGACGACAAGTCCTCTGAAGGCGCCCATTGCGACGGTCGCGAAAGCAAGGGACGGGGGCGCGTTTTCGAGCGGCTCATTTATAATAAGCTTCATCTGATATCGCTCGGAGTTTATATAGTCGAGCTGCAAGCCAGCTGTAATAAGCAGGGCAGCGGCAAGTGTGATAGAAACCGACCAAATTATAGTGTCACGCAAATGCATAATCAGCAGCTAATACTTTCACGTTCAATAATTGAATCTAAATGGTAATTTTTGCAATTTCCTTGTAATTGAAGATAAGCAGTGCAAAGAGCAGCAGCAGCATGGCTTTTATACAAATCATAACAACAAAGACCTTGACCAGCAGTATCCAGCTCAACAGTTCGGCGGGCACGAGAAACTTGGCTGGGTTGAATTTGTCAAACTGAGGCAGAAGCTGGACAAAGATTCTTAAGGTGTACCGATACAGGTAGCCAATGTCGGCACTTAGATAATCAAATGATTCCAGACAGAACTGGCTCATGGTTCCGGTAAGGAAAACCATAAGACAAAAGAGTATTGCCACAGGAAAGGACAGGAAGGTTGCGGTAAACGTTCCCAGACAGGCCAGGAAAATTAATCTAAACAGAATAAGGACGATTGCCCTTATAAAATTAGGCAGAAATGAACCGGTCCTGTAGAGTACCCTCAAGCCGTCGTCGAAAGGGAAGATTACCACGGCATTGTTTGAGGGGGGATTGAAGAACCCGACAGCGAGGTACCCGTCATCGGCAACGGCATCAGCAGGTACGGTGAATTCGTGAAAGGTTCTGATGAGGTCTTTCCTGTCGATTGTGTAAATCGGAGTTTCAAGTAACTGTCCGTATTCGAGTTGGCGGTCATCTCCGATAATCCATTTTCCAACGACCTGTAAATCCGGAGGATTTACGGAGACATCATATTTAAATTTTATAAAGAGGCTTTCGTTAGGGTCGAGGGGTTTGACGTTGTCGAACTGCCAGATTAGCTCCTGTCCGATGATGGCGGCTCTTCTTTCGAGTTTTTTCTGGAAGATGAGGTCCTTCATGATGTCCTCATATGGCATTTTTTCCGGGAGGGTTCCAGCTTCTTCGAGCTTTTGGTAAGTTTCCAGAGCTTCGTGCTTTACGTCGGCTTCATCGGGAGTAAGGCTGACACGAGCGGTAAAGAACTCATTTTCCAATCGGGCAAGTTCTGCTTCGTCGGCTTTAAGAAAAAAGGGAGTGGAAACGGCGATGGCATATATTACAGAGGCAAAGATAGCGAGTAGAGCCACATCGAGAATAATTACTCCGAGCAACTTTCCGAGGATAAGCTGGAATCGCAGAATGGGCTTGGTGAGCACAGTGTACATTTGTCTGTGTGTGATGTCATGCGAGAGGGTGTAGATAGAAATTACAATAGTAAAGAGGCAAAGTAAAAGGCTGGTTAGTGAAAGGCCGTAACTGACAAACGACTGGAGTCGGCCTTTAATAGAGCCGTCGCCGGTCATTGAGATTCCCATAAAGGGCAGCAGGACAACCAACAGCAGGATAAATATGACAGCGATTTTTATCCTTAAGGCCTGCTTGATAGTATTTCTTGCAACCGCCCAAATACTATTCATTGTTTTTGTCTCCGCCAGCTTCGTCGGACTTGTCTGTCTTTGTGGTGTCAGTCAAATCTTTGTCGGTGAGCTGCTCGAGAACACTTTTTTTGACATGGTCCTTCTGGGGCTCGGGAGGTTCAACGATTTCGGTTTTAACTACAGGCTTGACCCTGGGTGGTTCGGGTGCAGAGGTAAGTTCACTAAGCAATGTTTCGTCGGGGTTCGATTTTGTGGTTTCGACAGTTTCAACCTTTTTGGTTGACTCGGAATCCGTTGCGGCATCAGGCCGAGGGGCTATATCGACAGATACGAGCTTGTCAAGGATGCTTTCAGTGACAGGTTCTGCGGCGAGGAAGTCGCCTATTTGTGTGGTGCTTACGGCCCCGCTGGTGTCTTTTTGCTGTTGCTGGGCGGCAGTAACGGTTTTTATAAAGAAAGCTTCGAGTCTGTCCATGGGTGTGGTGACGGAGCACTGTGCCTGCTCTTTCTCGACTATCTGCTTAATTTTGTTTACAGCTTGGTTACTGAGCGAACCTGTAGTAATTTGCGTTTTGCCCGACTGCTGAAGGAGGTCTCTGACATTCCCTTCAGACTGGATTCTGCCGCCATACAAGATTGCGATTCTGTCACAGACGTCTTCAACATCGGCGAGGAGATGGCTGCAAAGGAGAATAGTCTTTCCTCTTTTTGCAAGCTGCAGGATGAGGTCTTTAATCTGTCTTGTCCCGATAGGGTCGAGGCCCGTAGTCGGTTCGTCAAGTATCAGAAGGTCCGGGTCGTTTATAAGAGCCTGTGCGAGTCCGATTCTCCTTGCCATGCCTTTTGAGAAAGTCCCGACAGGCCTGTTTGCGACGGCTTTTAGTCCTACCATGTCGAGCAAGGCCTCGATTCGTGTTTTTCTGACTTTTGAATTGAGGCCAAACAACCTGCCGTAGAAGTCCAGGGTTTCGCGTGCATTCAGATAGCGATAGAGGTATGACTCTTCGGGCATAAAGCCTATACGTCGACTGATTTTGGTGTCAGTTGCATTGCCGTCAAGTACGATAGCCTTTCCCTTTGTTGGGTGCAGTAGTCCGAGAAGCAGTTTGAGTGTGGTGGTTTTACCGGAGCCGTTTGGTCCGAGCAGGCCAAAAACCTCGTTGTATTTGATTTTTAAGTCGAGGTCTTCGACAGCATGCACCTTGTCGCGTCCCCATGAGCCGGTAAAAACTTTTGTTAACGATAAAGTTTCAACAGCATATTTTGTGTTTTCATCAGTCATGGTCATAGTAGTTCTTACGAGAATTTATATATGTGGTTCATGGTGAAGTTCTTCGCCGTATCGCACGAGTCTGGCGCTGTTAAAGACAACAATCAGCGAACCGCCGAAGTGCATTACGGCGGCGATTTCCGGCTTCAGGATTTTGAAAGCCGAAATGCCCAAAATTATGAACGTTATACCAAAAGCAAGATTCTGTAGGATAACGCGTCTTGTTTTGCGTGAGAGCCGAACCAGGAAAGGCAGTCTCTTCAGGTCGTCACTCATCAGTGCGATTGAGGCCGAATTTATAGCGACATCACTTCCAGCGGCACCCATTGCAATACCAAGGTCGCCTGCAGCAAGGGCGGGTGCATCGTTGATACCATCACCAACAACAGCTACTATGTGACCATCTTGTTTAATCTGCTCGACGATGGCGAGTTTATCCTGAGGCAGACAATGAGCCTTGAAATCGGTGCATCCAAGTTCAGCGGCGACACGATTGGTGACCTCGTCTCTATCACCGGTCAACATGGTAACCCTTTTTATCCCGATTTCAAGTAGTTCTTTAACCGCCTTCCGGGCTTCGGGTCGTGTTTTGTCCTGCAGGCCAACCCACCCGATGCATTTTGTATCCTTGGCGACATAAAGCGTACTGAAGCCCTGCTCTTCGTGCAGTGCAGGGTCTGAAATGTTAGAGACATCAACGTCGTTTTCCTTTAGGAAGGTGTCGCGGCCAATAAGAATCTCAGACGAATCAACCGTTGCGGTTACTCCCTTGCCGGGGACTTCCTGGAAGTTTTCGGGCATGGACAGAGAAAGGTTTGCTTCTTTGGCGACCTGCTGTAAAGCCCTTGCTGCGGGGTGCTTGCTCATCTGCTCGGCGGAAGCGGCAACTTCAAGCAGTTCAGCAGGTTCGATACCCTCGGCAGGAGTGAGCTTTGTTACGTACAGCCGTCCTGTAGTAACGGTTCCGGTTTTATCAAAGACTATGGCGGTCATTTTCCCCGCAATCTCAAGGTCGGCGACGTTTTTTACGAGTATTCCGAGCCTTGCGGAAGCAGAAATTGCAGCGACCATAGCAGTGGGTGTGGCCAAAATCAGGGCGCATGGGCATGAGATAACAAGTATGGTAATGGCATAATTAACGTTCCTGGTGAGAAACAGGACGACCCCTGCAATCATCAATATGGCGGGGGTATACCACTGAACATAGCTGTCGATGATTCTCATTATCGGGATTTTAGTTTGTTCGGCCTGCATAATCAGGGACTGTACCTTTCCGAGTGTAGTGTCCTTTCCGGCCTTTGTGACGGTGATATCGAGCACACCGGTGAGATTGTTTGTTCCGGCGAAGACCTGCATTCCGGGGACTTTGTCCACGGGCAGTGATTCGCCGGTTATTGTCGCTTCATTAATGGAGCTGAGTCCTTTTATTACTTCGCCGTCTGCGGAGATATTGTCACCGGGTCTTACTCTTATGCAGTCGCCGGCTTTTAGTTCCTTTACCTTGACCTGCTTTTCGGAACCATCCTGTGCGACCAGGTTAGCCACTTTAGGCGTGAGCTTTATCAGGGATTCAATTGACGCGCGTGCGCCGAGGGCGGTTCTGCTTTCCATAAGCTCACTTAAGAGCATGAAGAAAGCGACGATGCCTGCAGTGGCATAGTTCTGCGTGGCGAAGGCGGCAAGTATGGCCAGCGCCACAAGCTCATCCATGTGCGGTTCTTTTTTTATAAGGTTTTTTGCTGCGTG
>Ga0307379_10001876_pt1 | contig 32013 bp, 22 predicted proteins | sample UN2MG_FD_202237 | JGI IMG/M metagenome (GOLD analysis project Ga0307379, IMG submission 202237) | Soil microbial communities from Risofladan, Vaasa, Finland - UN-2 | ecosystem: Environmental > Terrestrial > Soil > Coastal area > Acid sulfate soil | place: Finland: Risofladan, Vaasa | collected...
GGCGTCATCCGAGGCGACCGTTGGGCGAGCCGTTCCGCCGGCACACCCTTTGGCCAGGTGATGGCGAGTGCCTCACCCGACCACGTTCAGAGTATACCACATAACGAATCGCCTGTCAAGCCCCCCCCGCGAAATTTCTCTTCTCGCGTCCGGTTCCCCGTGCGCGGCGTGCCGGCGCGCCCCCTGCGGGTATGCCGCTCAGCAGTCAGCGGGGCGCGGTCCTGAGAAATGCGGGTGGATGGCGCGTCAGGACGAGAATGGCGCGTAGGCGTTTGCTGGACGGCATGGAAAGCGGCATCGAGATGCCGCAGTCCGAAGGGCTGCCGCGCGGCTTGAAGCCCATCCCTTCATCCTGGGAAGGCGCCTTCGCCCAGGCCCCGTCCGCCCGCCCTCAGTCAAGGCTGCCGTGCGCGAAGATGCGTCGCCTTGGGCATTCCCGGCGACGCTTGCACAGGGCAAGAGGCCTGGCTACGCCGGCATTGCCGAGCTGAAGAAGTCGCTGCCTAACGTCAGCATAAAGAGATGAAGACAAGGGCGGAGGGGGTGGGTCGCAAGGACGTGGTGGCCAGGCGAGGAGGAGGCGGCTGCACACCGTCGGGCGCCGCGCCGGGGCGAATCAAGCTTGGGTGAGGAGGGGAAGGGACACAAGGGACCAAAGGGACCCAAGGGACTGCGAAGGGCAGCATGGCCCTTTTGTCCCTTCGGTCCCTTTGGTCCCTTGGGTCCCTTGCGCCTCGCCAGAGAAGCCAGGCGGGTGGGGTCCGCGCGAGGCCAGGGCTATTTCACCGCGCCCATAGTCATGCCCTTGGTGATCTGGGTCTGGAAGATGAGGAAGATGAGGAGCACGGGCAAGGCCGCGAGGAAGAGGCCGGCCGAGAGGTAGGGCATGTTGGTGGTGTACTGGCCGCGGAGATTGGCCACGCCGACCATGAGCGTGCGGGCGTGGTCCTCGTTGAGGATGACCTGGGCGAGGAGCAGCTCGTTCCACATCCAGAGGAAGTTGAAGATGCCCAGGGTCATCAGCGCGGGCCGGGCGATGGGGAGCATGATTCGCCACAGAATCTGAAGGTGGTTCGCGCCGTCCACCTGGGCCGCCTCGACCAGCTCGCGCGGCACGCCGCGCAGATACGAGGTCATGAGATACGTGCCGAACGGCACCGCAAGGGTCGCGTAGACGAGGATCAGGCCCACGTGCTTGTTCAGCAGGCCGAGCGAGCCGAGCATCGAGTGAAGCGGGATGAGGATGATCTGCGGCGCGATCATCATCGAGCCGAGAATCGCGAAGAACGCCACGCGACGCCCGGGGAACTCCATGTGCGACAGGGCGTAGCCCGCCAGGCTGCACACGGTCCACGAAAGCATCACGCCCGCGACGACGACGATGAACGAGTTGCCGAGATACTGCCCGAACTTCGCGTACTTCCAGGCATTCACCAGATTCTCAAAGGTCGGGTGAGCCGGCAGGCCGTAGGGGTTGAGGATGAACTCCTCCTCGCCCTTGAGCGCCGAGAGGAGCATGAAGGCGAGGGGGTAGATGGTGGTGACGCTGATCGCGGCGAGAGCCACGAAGATGGCGGAACGGCCGAGTTTCCTGCGAATCGCCATTATTGGCCTCTTCCGAAGCAGTATGCGCGGGCCAGCCCCCGAACGGGGGCGACCGAGCCGTAGCCCAGGGCGACCAACGGGAGCCCTGGGTAGGGCGATCCCCCCGGGGGAGCCCCCGAACGGGGGCGATTCAGAAGGCCATGAGTCGCCCCTTTCAGGGGCTCATGCATGGGAGGGGCCCCGTTTCCCAGGGCTCCCGTCGGTCGCCCTGGGCTACGACTGGCTCGCCCACTTCGTGGGCTAACAGGAGAGCATGACATCCACTCGATCATGGCAGAGCACTTTCGCAGAGGTCATCAGTCGTCCCTCCCCGCCATGAGGCGAATCTGGAGGAGCACGAGGCCGAAGACCATCAGGAACAACGCGCTGCCGAGCGCGCAGGCGTAGCCCATGCGGTTCGCCTCGAATGCCTGGAAGTAGAGGTGGTATTCGACCAGCGTCGTGCAGTAGCCGGGGCCGCCCTTGGTCATGACGTAGATGAAGGCGAACAGGCTGGTGAACGACCAGACGACGAGGCTGACGCCCCAGAACTCGATCACGTGGCGGAGCGAGGGCACGACGATGTGCCAGAGGAAGCGCCAGCCGGTCGCGCCGTCGAGCCGTGCGGCCTCGAAGATCTCCTTGGGCACCGCGGCGAGGCCCGCGAGGAATACGATGACGCCGTGGCCGAAGATGCCCCAGAGGATGACCACGATGATCGTCGGCAGGGCCGTGGCCGGGTCGCCGAGCCACTCAAAGGCCAGGGCCCCGAGGCCGACCGATTTCAGGGCGTGATTCACCGGGCCGTCGGGGCTGAGCAGCACGGTGAACAGCGACCCCACGATGACGGGCGAGAGCACGGCCGGCAGGAAGAAGGCGGCGCGGAAGAACCGCCAGCCGAACACCTCCTGGTGAATCAGCAGCGCGAGCACGAGCGAGACGAGGAGCCAGAGGGGCACGGAGAGCACGAGGATGAGGTTGTGCTTGACGGCCGGCCAGAACACCTCGTCGCGGGAGAACAGCTCGACGAAGTTCTGGAGGCCGACCCAGCGGGGCGCGCTCGTGCCGCTCCATTCGGTGAAGCCGTGCCAGACCGCGCTGCCCGCGGGAAACACGCGGAAGACGAGCAGCAGCAGGAGCGCGGGCATCAGGAACAGATACCCGCTGAGGGCGGCCCGGGGGCCTCGCACCACTCTCGTGTCCCCCTCACTTTCCACACGGTCTCTGTTGCTGAAAGTGGAGCCACAGGCAAGATGCCTGTGCCACCAATCCACGGCTTGACGGTGGCACAGGCTTCCAGCCTGTGCGCTGGGAAAGGGGTTTCCTCAAGTAGCGTCCCGTAACACGAACTACTTGGCCGCGGCCCTCTCGATGGCGGCCAGGGCATCCGCCACGGTCGCCTGGTCGCTGAGGATACGCTGGCACTCGCGGTTGAGTACGTCGCCGAGGGCCATCGGGGCCTTGCCGGTCATCTGGCTGCCCGTGCGGCCCGAGGCCAGCCACCCGGCGATCACCTTCGCCGTCGGGTCGGTGAGCAGGTCGCGGTCGTAGCCCTGGTTGGCGGGGAACGAGCCGACCTCGCTGAGAAACGTCTTGGCGTTCTCCTCGCTGGCGACGAACGCGATGTAGTCGAACGCCTCCTTCGGGCACTTGCTCCAGGCGGTGACGGCGTAGGCGAAGGCGCCGCCGATGGGAAACTTGTCCGCGTCGGGGCCGGGCTGGAAGATGGGACAGGTCATCACGCCGACGTTCTCGGGGCTGAAGAACTTGGCGAACTCCTTCCAGTGCGCGACGTCGGAGATGAGGCCGAGGAAGAAGCCGGCCTGGCCGCGCAGGAACACGTAGCGGGCGTCGGGCCAGAGGGCGGTGGACATGAAGCCGTCCTGGAAGCAGCCGCGGTCGTTCAGCTCCTTGAGCCGGTCGAAGATGGCGGCCACCTTGGGGTCGGTCCACTTCAGCTCGCCGCGGGCGAGCTGGTCGCGTTCCGCCGCGGTGAGGGTCTGGAAGGCGGCGGAGTTGAGGAACCAGGCGGCCCAGTCGCCCTCCTTTTCGCCGACGGCGATGCCGGCCTTGCCGGCCTTCTTCAGGGCGTCGCAGGCGGCGAGGAAGTCGGCCCACGTGGCCGGCGGCTTCTCGGGGTCGAGGCCGGCCTCGCGGAAGAGCTTCTTGTTGTAGTACCACACCAGCCCCTGCACGGCGATGGGCACGGCGTAGGGCGTGCCGGCGGGGTCGAAGTTCTCGCTCGTCACGTCCCAGCCGACGATCTTCTTGCGGAACTCGGGCGTCACGAGGTCGTCGAGGGGGCGAAGGCTGTCGCGCAGATCGAGCACGCGGCTGCCCTGGTGCAGCATCACGACGTCGGGGCCGCTCTTCGACGCGGCGGCGGTCATGAAGATCTGGTAGTACTCGTTGTGCGACTGGGCGACGTGCTTGATCTTGATGTTCGGGTGGAGGCGCTCGAACTCCTTGTCAATGTTCATCAGCCACAGGCCGGCGCCCTTGGACGGGTCGGCGGCGTGCCAGTCCCACACGGTCAGCACGGTCTGGCCGGGCTTGGGCGCATCGTCCGAGCCGCAGCCGGCGAGAAGGGCAAGGGCCGGAAGCCAACAGAGGCAGCGCTCAATCACGAGTGGCTCCTCGATGGGGAATGGGGTAGCGGCCATGTTTATGCGCCGCCCGCGACATGGCCAGGATGTTCTCGGGCTTGAGGAAGCTGGCGAGGCTGTTGCCGCTCGAGGCGATGTAGCCGCCGCCGGGGGCGACGTCGCGGATCAGTGCGCGCACCTCGATCGCCACCTGGCGCGGGGTGCCGCGGCCGAGGAGGTCCATCTCGACGTTGCCGAGGAGGCAGAGGCGGCCGGCGTAGCGGCGCTTCATCGCCCGAATGTCCATCGCCCCCTTCTCGTTGGGGTGGAGGCCGGCCACGCCGAGGGCGACCAGGTCGTCGGCCACGGGTGCCATGTTGCCATCGCTGTGGAAGACCCACGGAATGGTCAGCCTCTCGGCCACGCGGCGGAACCGCGGCACCACCAGTTCGCGGAACACGGCGGGCGAGAAGAACGGGCCGCTCTTGAAGGCCATGTCGTCGGTCGTCACGAAGGCGTCGAAGCCGGCCGCTGCGGCCCGCTCGGCGAGGGCGGCCGCCCAGTCGGTGTAGCGGTCGAGCACGGCCTCGACCAGCGGGCGGTTCTCGTAGAGGGCGATTGAAAATGCCTCGAAGCCCATGCTCATGATCGTGGGGAACAGCCCAAGCCGGGTCACGAAGAACGCGGCATAGTCGCCCTTGCCCTGGGCGAACGCGCGGGCCTGCGCCCAGAGAGCCTCGTCGCACGGGTCGGGCAGCTCGATAAGCCGGAGGTCCGCCTCGGTCTGGATCATCCCGTGGCCCAGGAACTGGCGGCCGCCCTCGCCCTCGCCCGTCTGGGCATAGATGGGCGGGCGGAGGACGTAGAGGATGTTGTCCATTCCCAGCCGCGCGGCGAGGGACTTGGCCTCGTCGGCGGTCCAGCCGTCGTCGCCGACGCCGTCGGGCCAGCCCACCATCCTGCGGGCGATGCGGGGGTCAATCCACAGCTCGCAGTAGGGCACGCGGTCGGGTTCTTCGCACCGCAGCGCGGCGAGGACTCTCTCGCGCGAGGTCATCTACAAGAGCTCCCTTCTCGCCTTCTCGATGATGGCTCGCATCTTCGCCAGGTTGTCGGGGTCAACCTCGGGCTTGCGATAGGCGGCGCGCAACTCGTTGAGCTGCGCCTTGGCCTTGGCGAGAATCTTCGCCTCGTACTCGGCGCCGGCCCAGCCCGAGCGCTCGAGGAGCGCGGGCAGCCAGAGCGAGTCGCGGAAGTGGCGGAGGGTGTGGTCGGTGCCGAGATGACTCGTGTCCAGGCCCAGGCCGACCGCGGCGATTTCCTCGAGGGCGAGAAGCTCAGGAGTGACCTCGACCGCGCGGGCGAAGTGGCGTGCGCCCAGCGTGAAGTCGCGCTCGATGAGCAACTGCACGGGCGAGATCACCTTCCCCTCGTCGAGGAGGCCCGAGCCGATGCCGGGGTGGCGTCCGCTGAAGGCGGCGATCGTCATCGCCTTGTATGCCTTTTCGAGCGCGGCGTAGAGGCCGGGCTCCTTGGCGTCGCAATACTCGCCGCCGCCGACGGGGACGCGGATTCCGCACCAACGCCAGAGGAACTCCACGGTGGCGAACGAGTAGAGCATGGCGTCGAACGAGCAGTAGCTCACGCCGCTGCCGCGCATGTCCACCGTGCCACCCCACATGCTGCCGCCGAGGCGCACGGCCGGGTTGAGCGCCCGCGCGGCGATCCAGGTGGCGAGGTGCTCGGCCGCGGCCACGGCGACGAAGCCGGCCAGCGTCACGGGCGCCGTCACGCCCGCGACCGGCATCGCGGTGAGGCCGGTGGGCGAACCCGCGCGGACCTTGTGCACGAAGCGGTCGGCCACGTCGCGGTCGAACCGCAGCGGATGGGCGAAGCAGATCGCGCCGTAGTTGAACCAGCTCTTGTAGCCCAGGATTTCGCCCATCTCGGCGAGGTAAGGGACTTGCCGCACGTTCCAGGCGAAGGCGGCGTGGGGCTTGTGCGCGTGCTCGGCGAGGAGGAGCGCGGCCTCGAGCGGCTCGACGAGCGGCGGCACGTCGGTCAGGAGCAGGCAATGGCCGACACCGACTTCGCGGTGCAGCGCGTCGCCGAGTTGGATGAGGCGGACGAAGTCGGCCGTGTTCCCGCTCCGCCGTTCGCCCGTCTCGGGGTCGTGGACGAATTGTGCGACCTGCGTTTCAAGGTCCGGCACGCCGATCGAGGCGAAGGGCGCGGCCTGGGCCTCCTCTGCTTGCCAGGGGCGTTCCGCGTGCAAGTATGCACGCCCTACATCCTTCCGGAACTGTTCGACGAATCCGAGCTGCATCTTCCTCGGGAAGTGCGCGCGTTGGGAGGCGAAATCCACCTTCGCCCCCGCCGCGTCGAGCGCCCGGAGCAGTTCGCCGTTCTGGCAGAGAATGCCCACCCGCTCGAGAACGGCGACCACGCCGTCCGCAAGGCGCTCGACATCGGAATCGCGGAGCAAGGTTTTCTGGAGCATGCGGGCCTCACTTTCGCCCGGCAGCGATCAGCTCGGCCAGCTTGGCCCGGGCCTTCTGGTAGGCCGCGGGATCCTTATCCCACTCGAAGAACGACTTCGCCACCGAGAGGACAATCTCCTGCGCCTTATCGGCCAGGCCCGCCTTCTCGAGGATGGCGAGGTACTCGTAGTCCTCGATGGAATCGCGCAGCGCCTTGAGCCGCAGACTAGGCGCGATGCCGTCGTAGCCGACGGCGCGCGCGGGGTAAACAATCGCCCCCTCGCCGTTGAAGAGCGGCCCCTTCCCGTCCTTCCTGCGGTCCAGGGTCTTCGGGTCGGTCCAGGGGTCCTCGACCTGCTTCCAGAAGGACATGCCGCCCCAGTAGAGCAGGCCGCGCATGCGGTAGCGCCACGCCATCCACGCGGGGACGCGGTAGTGCAGCAACGGGAAGTCGATGTGCCACCAGGGCGTCGGCTGAAGCTGGCACAGGGCGGTGTAGGTCCAGAGCATCTCGCCCTCGGCCTGGCGTTTCGCCCCGGTCTCGGGGTCGTGCAGCGAGAAGAGCGGGCACCAGATGTCAATGGCGCCGTAGAGGTCGCCCCATTTCTCGTCCTGCGTCTTGGTCTGTTCGACGACCATGACCTTGACGACGCTCTTGGCCTCGCGGACCGCCTTGCCCCACGTCTGGACGTAGCGGTATTCGTCCTCCTTGTTCGGCTCGTCCTTGAGGTAGGTGTAGAAGAGCACGGGGCGGTCGAGCGCGGCGGCCGCCTTGTCCCACGCCTTCAGCCAGGCGTGGAGCTTGGGCTTCTCGGCCTCAGGGTCCTTCACGCCGGCCGACGACGGGTGCGGGGTGCAGAAGGCGTTGACGTGATAGCGGTCCACGAACTCGCGGAATGCCTTGATCTGCTCGGCGGGAATCTCGAACGAGCCGTCGGGCTTGGCCACGGGCGCCAGGCTGCCCGAGGGCGGCGTGGCGTCAAATCGGTGCTCGGAGAGCATGGCCGCGCACTGGGCTTCCACCACCGCCCAGTCCTCGGGCTCCTTCTCCTTGCCCTCTTTGGCTCGCTGGCGGTAGTAGCCGCGCATGCGGCCGGCGGGAGACCCAAAGGACGTCACCAGTGTGGGCGTTGCTGGCAACTCGAAGTCCCACACGGTCAACGTCACGGGGACCTCGACGGGCTTCTGCCCCTCGGCGGTCACGCGATACGTGCCGCGGTAGTCGCCGGGCGGCGTCTTGCTCGGGACTGCGATGTCTACCCAGAAGCCGTGGGTCTCGTTGGCGGGCAGGTCGAAGGGCACGGCGGTGAGGCGTGCGCCCTTGAGCGGCTCGCCCGTCACGGGATGGCGGAAGGGGATGAGCGGGTCGGGATACCAGCCGGGCTTGAAGGCGTCGTTGCGATGGGTGCCCTGGGTGATCTCGAGCTGGTGCTGGCGATAGAGCCGCGCGTCCTTCGCGGCGATCACGGCGTCCTTTGGCCCCTTGAGATCGCCGGCCTCGACGCTGATGCCCTTGACCGGCTCGGTCGAGCGCACGAGGATCTGGAAGCTCTCGACCTCGTTGCGTGCGGCGGCGAGCTTGGCCTCGGCGCTCTGGCCCGCCGGCTCGTCGCGGAGCACCCGCCGCGTCTCGGCCAGCGTCCACACCTGCCAATCGGCCAGGGCGACGGACCACGCGAGGAGGACGACGAGACACAGGATCGAGCGAACTGCGCTCATTGGACTCTCCTTCTCTTGTCACGCGTCACGGGTCACGCGTCACGCATCAGCCCTCGACGAGCGCCGCGGTCGCCGGGGCGGCGTAGGGGCCGCAGTTGCAGATGTAGGCGTCGGGGTGCTGGCCGTAGCGGGCGAAGTCGTCCGCGAAGTGCTCCCACAACGCCCGCTTCTCGCGACAGAAGGCCACGGGGGCCTGGCAGCCGGCGGCCTGCAGCTCGTCGAAGAAGAAGCGATAGACGCGCTTCCGCCACTCGTCGGGCACCTCGCAGCCCTGGGCGAATGGCTGGCCCTGAAACTCCTTGAGCGCGGCCAGGAACTCCTCGTCGAGGAGCGAGAGGTCGAAGCACTTGGCCATCGCGTCGTGCGTGAGGAAGCGAATGGTCTCGATGGTCACGACGTCGGGCTTGACCCGCGAGAACAGCAAGCGGATCATCTCGCGGTTCTCGGCCTCCCAGTCCCGCACGGGGATGATGGGGGAGAAGCGCACTCGCACGGCGTAGCCGGCCTGCTGGCACTTGCGCATGGACTCGATGCGGTCCTCCATCGGGGCCGAGCGGTATTCGAAGAGGCGGCTCTGGGTGGCGGCGCTCATGCTCCAGCAGCACACGGTGTGGCCGCGGTGGTCATAGTCGAGCAAGAAATCTACGTGGTCGCTCTTGCCGACGTAGAGCTCGAGCGCCCGGCCCGGCTTGCGGGCGAAGTAGTCAATGAGCAGCTTCGAGCCGCCGTGCTCGGGCTCGAAGCACACGGTGTCGGTGAAGTTGTCGTACTGGAAAAGCGTCTGGCGGGGGCACCGCTCGATCCAACCGTCGAGCCGCTCGACGAAGTCCTCCATGTTCATCATCACGTTGAGCGACCAGCCGAGGCCGCAGTAGGCGCAGCGGAAGTGGCAGCCGACGATGGTGTGAAGCTGCCAGGCGGGCTGGCACACGAGCCCCGTCGTCTCGCGGTACTTCCGCGAGCCGCTGTCGCGCCAGTCGAAGCCGCCGTAGCCGTTGAGCTTGTTGCGGTTCAGCTCGGGGAATGCCTCGGAGCGCCTCTTGCGCTCGGCCTCGTCGTCATCGAGGCGGAAGCGGTTGAGGATCACGATGGGCTGGAAGTCGGCCCGCATGGCGTGGTGGGGCAAGGCGGTCAGCTCGGCCTTCACGATGGCCGCCAGCGCGGCGTCGTCCACGCGGCGCACGTCGTCGGTCGCGATGCCCGGGCGCAGCCGCTCGACGCGGGCGCGCATCCGCGGGTCATCCTCCACGCCGTCCACGATCAGCAGCTTCGACGCCGCGACAGGCAGCATTCCGCCCAGCTCCTCTCACTCCACGCGGAGCTCGATGGCCGGGAGCTCCAGCTTGCCGAGGGTCCCCTGGAACCGGTAGAGGCCCCGCGCGCCGCAGAACTTCGCGGCCTCGCCAGCCGTGGGATAGGTCCGCAGGGCGAAATCCTGCTCCCGGCCCGGCGACAGCTTGATCGCCTCGGGCGCCAGGGTCACGTAGTCCATGTCGTCTCCGGCGCCCTTGTCCCCGCGCGAGATCCGCAGTCGCAGATCGTGCGCCGAGGCGAAGTCGCGGATCTCCCCCGTCGTGTTCCGCACGCGCACGCGAAGCTCGACGGGTTCGCCCAGCGACACGGCAGCGCGCGGCGCGTAGAGCATCGCCCGGAAGCCATCCGTCACCGGCCCCCACGCGCCTTCGGCCGGCCCGTCCGCGCTCGACGAGCATCCCCACGCCGCCAGCGCCGCGAGGGCCAGAGCCGCTGCACATCGCTTGCCCATCACCGGCCCGCCTCCTCCAACAGTAACGTCACACGTGCGGCCTCCACGTCCGCCAACTATACACCCCGCCGCTCGCCACTTCAAGTCCAGGCGGGTGCGTGTAATCTCCTACGGTCAAGGGGCTGCGTCTTCAGCCTCCGAAGGAGGCGGCGGAATAAAGCCCACGGCGATGCTCCGGGAGCCGTGGGTTGACGATCCCCCCATGGCTCAGCCCCCGAAGGGGGCGGCGGAACGTCTGAGGCACCTCGAAGTTCCACCACCCCCTTCGGGGGTTGGCCCTCTCTCTGCCACGCAAGCCCACGGTTCCGCTCCGCTTCACCGTGGGCTTTACTCCACCACGCCCTTTGGGCGTTGGGATTGCGGCTCTGGCCGTAGGAGATTACACGCACCCCTCTTCCCCTTGCAGTTGACAACGCATTTGGCTATGATACCGGTGTGTCGTTCGCCCCACCCCAGAACGGAGGACATCGGCCATGGTCAAGATGCGGAAGGTCAGGCTCGGGTTCATCCCGGCCAATCGCGGCTTCTTCTCCGACAAGCTGGCGGCGAAGATGCGCAACCAGACCATCAGGGTGCTCAAGGGCATCGGGGCCAATGTCGTCGTCCCCTCCCCTGCCGACACCAAGGTCGGCTGCGTCGAGTCCCTCGACGAGGCGATCAAGGTCGGCCGCATGCTCCGCGAGGCCCAGCCCGACGGCATCGTCGTCTCCGCCGTCAACTTCGGCGACGAACAGGGCGTCGCCATCACCCTCAAGGAATCGGGACTCCGCGTCCCCGTCCTCATCGTCGGCTGCCAGGAAGAGGCCGTGCTCAGCCGCGAGATCGAGCGGCGCGACAGCTTCTGCGGCCTGCTGAGCATCGGCGAGGCCCTCCGCCAGCTCGAGCTGCCCTACTCCGTGCCCGAGGTCCCCATCTGCTTCCCCACCGACGACAGCTTCCGCACCACGGCCAGCCGCTTCGCCGCCGTCTGCCGCGTCGTCGGCGGCATTCGCCGCGCACGCTACGGCCAGGTCGGCGCGCGGCCCGACGCCTTCTGGACCTGCCGCTACAGCGAAAAGGCCCTTCAGACCCTTGGCCCCACCTGCGTGACCCTCGACCTCTCCGAGGTCATTGGCGCCATCAACGCCATGCCCACCGACGCCGCGGTGAAGCGCGTCATGGCCGACATGAAGAAGACCATTGACACCTCGGCCGTGGACGACGAGATTCTCGCCAAGATCGCCAAGCTCGAACTCGTCCTGCGCCGCTTCGTCCTGGACCGCAAGCTCGACGGCCTGGCCATCCAGTGCTGGACCAGCATCCAGCAGAACCTCGGCATCTGCTCCTGCGCCACGATGGGCCGCTTCGACGACCGCGGCACCCCCTGCGCCTGCGAGGCCGACATCATGGGCCTCCTCTCGATGCACGCCCTTCAGCTCGCCAGCGGCGGCCCGAGTTGCCTCGCCGACTGGAATAACCTTCACAACGAGGACCCCGAGCTGGTCAACTGCTGGCACTGCGGCGTCTTCCCCCACTCGTGGGCCAAGACCCAGCCCACGATGGCCTGCCACGAGATCATCGCCGGCACCGTCGGCCGCGACAAGGCCATGGGCGTCGTCGAGTTCGTCATGGACGACGGCCCCGTCACCCTCTGCCGCGCCACGCAGGACAACGCGAGCGGGTTCAAAGTCGCGTTGGCCCAGGGCGTCGTCGAGCCGAACGCCGCGGTCACTTTTGGCGCGTATGGTTGGGTGCGCATCCCCAACTTCCAGCGGTTCTACCGCAACGTCCTCGTCAGGCATTTCCCCCACCACGTCGGCATGAACCGTGCCCACGTCGGCAACGTCCTCTGGGAAGCCTTCGGCAACTACCTCGGCTTCGGCACCTACACTGCTGCGAACACCACCGGCCTCTGGAGCCCCGACCTGCCGTTTGCCGTGTGACCCGTGCCGCATGAGACGAACAAGCGTGTGGCACAGCCGCGACCTCGCCAAGCTCGGTCCGGGCTCTCGGCTCTGGCCGATGCTCTGTCTCTGAAGCCCGAAGGGCTGTCATGGTAAAGCCCAGGGCAACGCCCTGGGAATCGTGGGCCACCCACAGGCCCAGCCCTGTAAGGGCGAGATAGGGCCAACGCGGGCGCCTATTACGCCCTTTCAGGGCTTCCCGCCTTCGCACGGCCTTGTCCCAGGGCGTTGCCCTGATCTTTGCCCACATCTCGAGGTCTTGTGGCCCGCGAACGCGGGCGAGCCAGTCGTAGCCCAGGGCGACCGAAGGGAGCCCTGGGACCACGGCGTTTCCCCCATCGGAGCCCCCGAAGGGGGTGCTTCTCGGCGCTTGAATCGCCCGCTTCGGGGGCTCCCCGCCTGGGGCACCCCTTCCCAGGGCTCCCTTCGGTCACCCTGGGCTACGGCTCAAACGCCCCCATTCGGGGGCCAAGCCCGGCTCACCAGAACATGTGGGCAAAGATGAGGGCGGTGCCCGCCGCCGGAGCACCGGCTTCGCAACGACTATGGAGCGCGGACCATACAGGCCGCCCCCGAAGGAGCATACCCCGTGGCAGTGCCACCAGGGAGCAGGCGCACCTAACACAAGGCACGGGTGCAACATGCGACGCCGCCCTCCCGGCTCACCTGGCAAGCCGGAGAAGGGCACGGGATTTGCTCGGCGACGGGGATTGCCCGCGACGGTCAGAACAGTGCCACGGCTGCTCGGGCGGCGACCCCGCGGCGTGGCATGACGGGATGAAGTCAGGGCACGGACACAGCAGCGGGGGAGGCTGGAACCGGGCCACAGCCATCCTGCGGGCACGACGAGCAAGATGGCGGCCCCTCTTGGAGGTGATGCTGTGAGCGATTACGGAGTGGCGTCTGCCCAGGGAGGAATGGCCGACCCGTCGAGTGGCGCGCGCGCCCCGCTCCCGGGCCCGCGTGGCGGGATGCAAGCGGGCGAGGCGCCGCCCGACGCCGCCCCAGATCATGGCTGGGGCCACACGCCGCCTTGGCTGCCCAGCGACACCGTGTGCGATCCCACGCTGGCCTGCAGCGTGGCCCACGACCTCAGCAACGTTCTGATGCTCATTCTCGGCCATGCCGAGATGGGGCTCGGCGAGGCCGGCGAGGCAGGCCCGCTGCGCACCGCGCTGGAGCACATCACCCACGCCGCCGACGTGGGCGTCGTGCTCACGGGCAAGCTGCTCCGCGCGGAAGGTATGCGCGAGAGGAAGCCGCTTGCCGGGGGCCTCAACAGCGTCCTTCGCGACGCGTTCGGCATGGTCCGCCCCATCCTCCCCCCTTCGGTCATCCCTCGGCTCCAGCTCGACACCACGCTGTGGCCCGTGGCGGGCGACGCGGTGGCGATCAAACAGGTGGTCATCAACCTGGTGGACAATGCGCGAGAGGCGATGCCCCAGGGGGGAACGCTGACGGTGAGTACCGAGAACGTGCTGGTGGGCGAGAAAGGCTGGCCCGGCGTCCCCCTGGCCCGGCCCGGGGAATGGGTGTGCCTCACGGTGAGCGATACGGGCATCGGGATGGATGCCGCCACGCTGGGGCACCTCTTCGAGCCGTATTTCACCGCCAAGGCGCAAGGCACCGGGCTGGGCCTGGCGCTCGTGCAACGCATCGCCCGCCAGCACGGCGGGTGGATCGCGGTGACGAGCCACATCGGCTCCGGCTCAAGCTTCAGTCTCTTCCTGCCCCCGGACCGCTCCGGCGCCAGGGAAGCAGCTTCCGCCTGAGAGTCCCAAGGGGTCTTTGCGGAAGGGCAAGCAGTGCCAGGCGCAACAGGAAGACGCAACACCATATGAGGCTTGTACTTATGACGTCGCGTGTCATTGCGACCCCGAAGGGCGGTTCTCAGGCACACGGTGGCTGGGTTCCTTCGGTTCGGGGAAGGCCGTACTTGATGCCCACGTGCAAGTATGCACGCCCTACCGTGGCTCTTTATCCGTGCCCATCCGCGTCATCCGCGGTCGCGATCGTGGCGACGGCTGCCCCGTTTCTGTCGGGGTGATCATCTTGACGGGGCTGGGAAGGCGGAGGGCGAAGGCGGTCTGAGAGCCACAAGTGGCGATGGCCACAGGCGTTATGGCCTGCGGCCCGTGTCGTCCGGCGCGGCTTCAAGGTGCTCACCCCCCGTGTTGCGCGCGTGAGCATCTTGAACAGCTTGGCCGTCGTCGCCGCCGTGGTCGCCTGCGTGGGAAGAGCGGCTGTCGGTGCTCGGCGGAGCCCAATGTTGACCACCCCCCGCAATGCGCAGATGCTCAGGATTGGGGGCAGGGGAATGGGCTGGGCGGATGGGGGGCTTGAATCCTGAGGGGCCATGGCGTAGAATGCCGGCCGGAGGAGGAAGGCTGCGAGGCAGGCCGGGCCGCCGGCCAGGAGGTGTCGCGATGCGTGGGCTCAGGCAGATGGTCGGTGTCGTGGCTCTCGTTGCCCTGATGGTCGGCCAGGCCGTGGCCGGCGAACGCGGCGGCCGCCGCGGGGCAGGCAAGGAGCCGGCGGTGAGCGAGTACGACCTCATGGTCCGCGAGCTGAAGCTCACGGAGCAGCAGCAGGCGGATCTCAAGGTGAAGATCAAGGCGAGGGAGGACGCGGTGGCGGCCTGGAACACGGCGAACGCGGAGAAGCTGAAGGCGGCCGAGGACGCGGCCAAGGCCGCTCGGACCGGCGCCGACCCGGCCGCGAAGAAACAGGCCGCCGAAAATCTGAAGGCGCTCCATGCCCAATGCGACGAGGCGACCGCCGAGGCCAGCGCCGCCGTGCTCGCCGTCCTGACGCCCGAGCAGAAGAAGGCCTGGGAGGCGTTCAAGCTGTACGAGACCGTGGCAGGGCGATACAAGAAGCTCACTCTCACGGAGGAGCAGCAGGCCAAGATCAAGGCCGCGTGCGCGGCCGCCTGGAAGGAACTGGAGGAGAACCAGGGGGACGACAAGTCCGCCAAGAAGGCCCGGACCGAGATCAACAACAAGCTCCGCTGGGCCATCGAGGTGGTCATCCTGACGCCCGAACAGCGCGAGGCGGTCCCCACCAAGGGCGGCCGGAAGGCCGGCGCAGCGGCCCCCGCTCCCGCGCCCTGACACCCGCGCGCGCGACGCGGGGCGAGCGGGCTCGATGTCGGTGCCGCAGGCGGCGCGGGGGGGGGGTCGAAGTGGCGTTCCTGAAATCTGTCTACCGAAACGGGCTTTGGGTCGCGGGAAGCTGAAGCGGTCGCAGGCACACCACGGGGACCCACAGCACTGAAGCAGGGATTGAGGCGGGCGAGCCCCCCTCCCCCGCTAGGCGCTCACCCCCCATTGCGCAGGGGTGAGCGCCTAGCGCTGTAGCGGGCAGTGTTGTGGTCAGTCTGTGGCTGTAACCTATTGAGGAGTCGACACTTGCGGCTCTCAGAGCAAGCTCTGCCAGTCGCTCTGCTAGGCGCTCATCATCCGGATCAGGTGCCTTCGGATAGGGTGCCGATGCACGCCCTGCCGTGGCGAAGGCTGCCCGTTCCCGCTGGGGTGAGCATCTTGACGGGGCTGAAAAGGCGGGTGGCGAAGGCGGGCTGAGAGCCGCAAGTGGCTGTGGACATAGATGTTATGGCTTGCGCCCCGCGCCGTCCGGCGCGGGTTCAAGATGCTCACCTCCTGTGTTGCGCGCGTGAGCATCTTGAACACCTTGCTTGATTGCAGCGCTGATGGGTGTGTGCAGGTCATCCGGGCCACACGTGTCGTTTTCAGCCGCACGCAGGGTTTCCGAAGTCGCGCTTGCATCCGGGCTTGCGGATCGAAGGAAGCCGGGCTAGACTATTGGCGCCACAAGCAGGAGGCAAGCGGCGGCCGTCCCTGGTTTCACTGGTTTCCAGGAGAGGGTGTAGGCGGCCGCGTCGCGGCTCGTGAGAAGAAGGGGAAGGCGCGTGAGGGCAAGCAGAAACGCTGCGATCCTGTGCGCAATCGTGCTGGGCGGGCTCGCGCTGCGGGCGTACAACCTCGGTGGGGAGAGCCTGTGGTTCGACGAGGGCATTACGGCATTCACCTCCCGAATGGCCGTGCCGGACCTGCTGCGAACTTGCGCCGCGACCGACCACGTGCCGGCGTACTACCTGGCGCTCAAGGGATGGTGCGCGGCGTTCGGGAGGTCGGAGGCCGCCCTGCGGTCCCTGTCGGCCCTCTTCGGGGTGCTGAGCCTCCTGCTGATGTACCAGATCGGCGCCACGTTGTTTCGCGCTCGGGTGGGGCTGCTCGCCGCGTTGCTGATGGCGCTGTCGGTGTTCCACATCCGCCACGCCCAGGAAGCGCGGATGTACAGCTTGCTGTTGGTGGCAAGCATGACCTCCATGTGCTTCTTCCTCAGGGTCCTGGCGGGGCCACGGCGCTGGGATTCCCTGGGATACGTGTTGTCCACCGCGCTGGTGATGTACATTCATCCGTACGGAATCACGACGGTCGCAACCCAGAACGCGTTCTTTCTCACGGAGCTGCTGGTGTGCCGAACGGACCGGCGGGTCAGCCTGAAGCACTGGGTCCTGCTCCAGGCGGCGGTGGTGGCCCTCTACGCTCCGTGGATCCCCACGGTGTGCACGCAGGCGGCCCGCGCGGCATCGTCGAAGCTCCACCTGCACGTCAGGGACCCGATCTGGCTCGTGGCGGGCCACACGCTCGCCGTGTTCTCCGGCTACTTCGTGCCCCTCCTGGCCCTCCTCCTGGTGCTGTCGGTTCTTTCCGTCGTGCGTGTCGAGAGGACGCAAGGCAAGGTTGCCTGGCGCCGCCTCTTTCTGTCCCTCGAGGACTCCCGCTGGTCGGTTCGCGTGGCGGACCTCCGGAGCAACTACCTGGCCGCGGTGTGGCTCGTCATGCCGTGGGTCGTCGTTGCCACTGCCGGACTCGTTCTTGCCCCGATCTTCGAGTTCCGGTGCGCGATCGCGAGCGCCTCGGGGTTCTACCTGCTGGCGGCGAACGGGCTCGCGAGTCTGCGGTCCAAGCGGGCGTGGTGGGTCGTTCTCCTGGGGGTTGTGGCACTCCACGTGCCGCCGCTGTGGCGATACTACACCGTGGTGGGCAAGGAGCCCTGGCGAGAGGTGGTGGGGCACGTGGATGCCCACGCACGGCCGGGAGACCTTGTGCTGCTCAACTGCCCCGACCTCAAGCCCCTGCTGTTCGACTACTACACGACCAGGACCGATCTTGTGGCGATGGCCTTCCCTCGGCCCGATTCCGACCTGCTTCACAGCAGGAGCGAGGTGACGGCCGAGGACGCCGAGGAACTGGGCCCCCTCGTCGAGAAGCATGCGAGGATCTGGGTCATTATCTCCCACTATGGCAAGGACGCGTTCCGCATCACGGATGCGCTCTCGAAGCTCTGCGAGAAGCGGGAGTTCAAGGAGTGGCGGCCGCCGAGCCAGGCCGGGCATGCCTCTGCGATCTACCTCTACATGTTCGAGCGGAAACCAGGCCCCGCCCGCTGACAGGGCGGCTCGCCTTGCCCTGCCGCCGTCCCGGGAGTGAGGGGGACCGGCGGGGACCGGACGGTGCTCGGTGGAGCGGCGATGCCGCCGGGCGTTGGTTGCTGTGAGCCGCTCCGCGACTCGGGGGCGGGCCGCACTTGTTGCGGGTCACCATGCAGGGCAGCCGGCTGTGCCTGACGTGCCACGACACGGCAGGCTTCCCGCGCAGCGGGGCGCCGTAGAAGCCATCTCGGAAGGCGCGCGGGCAGTATCACCTCTTCGCTTCGTCGGGCCACTGGTCGGGGGGCGTGAAGAAGCGCTCGTCGTCGGGGTCGCCCTCGGCGGAGGGGAAGGTAGCGGGCCTGGCGGTGACGACGGCCATCCGGGGGATGGCCTCCGAGCCGTCGGGCTTCAGGACGGGCTTGAGAAGCTCGGCGTAGTGGCCGGCCGAGGTGGGGCCGGGCTGGACCCAGAAGGGGGGGCGGCTGTACTCGGCCTCGGGGCCCTTGACGCAGAGGGTCGCCCGGTCGCCGATGCGGCCGTCGGTGGTCACGACGACGTCGTGGTGGCGGATGTCGCCGAGGCTGCGGGTGTAGCGGTTGAACTCGATGAGCAGGACATTGATGCGGTAGCCGACGCCCGGCTCCTCGGTGACGCTGACACCGAACGAGGGCGGCTGGGCGAGCAGGCGGAAGCCCTCGCAGGGAAGCGGGCCGGGAACGGTGCCCACGACAGGCACCGTGACCTTGGACGGCGGCGGCTCTTCCTTCTTCTTCGGCGGCGGCTCCTCCTTCTTGGCGAGGGGCCTCAGCACGTTGACGATCGCGTCGAACTGTTGGCGGGTCTTGATGACGACAGCGCCGCCGTGGGCGAGTTGGAAGAGCTCGAGGGCCTTCTGCGGGCCGTCTATGCTCTGAAAGAAGAAGCCGCGGTCGGCGGTCCACAGGTAGGTCTGGCGGTCGCCGAGGAGAAGGACATCGTATGGCTCGTACTTCGAGTTGGCGGCGCGGCAGAGCTTGACGCCGGGCTTAGGCTGGAGGTGGCGGAGCTTGAGCTGCATCTCGAGGCCCTGGATGGGGCAGGCGTCGCGGCTCCGCCGCAGGACGAAGGGGTGCGAACAGGCGAACTCGACGCGGGTGACCTTGCCCGCCTTGTCGGCGTTGACGCGGACCTGCGCGTAGAAGCCGTACCACAGGTGCGGCTCGCCAGTGACCTCGAAGGCGCCGCGCACGACCACTGTCGTCTTGTCGAGCACCCAGGCCTCGGTTTCCAGGACCCTGGCCTTTGGCTCGCCGCGGGCGGCCCGCGGCGCCGCGGCCACGGGGAGCCACAGGGCAAGTAGCCAGGCCACCCGAGCCATCCCGCTTTGCCTCATCCGCTCATCCTCCTTGCCGAGGCGTCGGTCGCGAAGGAACGCCACGGCCTGATTATGGCTCCTGCCACCGCGGAGTCAAGCTCGGCGTCGGGCATGAGTCTCATTCGCCCGTGTCACCCGGGGCAGTTGACAGGAAGCCGCCCTTCGCCTAGAAAGGGGTTGGCGTGGAGGGGGACCTTCGCTTCGACCGCGCGGAGGCACAGGATGGCCCTGCGAAACCGAGGGAAGCTTCTTCTTCCGCTGCTGCTCTTGTGCGGGATGCGCATCGAGGGCGCGGAGCGGGCGCGGGCGCCCCGCTGGGATGCCCGCGGCCTGGGGCCGCTGCCCTGGCAGGGCATCGCGTGTCTGGACATCAGCGACGACGGGCGTTTCGTCGCCGTCGGCACCATCGCGCCGCCGGGCGACCCGAATCTCTTCCTGCTGGACGAGGGCGGCAGGGTCGTCGGGCAGCACCGGGCGGGCCTGCGGTGGCTCAATGAGGTGGCCGTTACGAACGACGGGCAGTTCCTGGCCGCCCTGTGCACCACGCCCGAGGGCACGGCGGGCGACTCGCCTCGGCTCTATGCGTTCCTGCGCGGCAAAGAGGTGGCGCAGATTTCGGCTGCCTTCAGGCTTCGTGATTTCCGGCCCGGCGGTTTCCTCTTCCATTACGGCGACCACTCGAACCACCTGCCGCCCGTCGCCCGGCGCGCGGGCGAGCAGTGGGTGGTCGCGGGGGACGATCGCCTCTGGTGGCTCTCGCCCGTCGAGGCGACAGTGAACCATGTTGCGCACCTGGGGGCGGGCGTGACAACGGCGTTCGCGGCCAGCCCGAGCGGCAGGGCCGTGGTCGGCCGATTCCCCGGCGTCGGCGAGCAGGCTACCCGGCTTCCGAATCTCCTGGTCGTCGAGCGCGGCAAGGCGAAGGCCGCGTGGAGCCGTCTCGCCAGCGCCGACGTGGCGCCGTCGCCCGAGCCCGAAAAGGGCGTCTACGGCCCCCCTGCCCCGCCCTGCCGCGACGCGAAGTTCCAGGTGCCGCTGGCCGTGGCCATTGACGAGTTGGGCGAGCAGGTGGCGGTGGCAGACTACGAGGGCCGGCAGCGGCTGTTCGCGCCCCGCGACGGAAGCGCGGAAATCCCCTTCGGCCTGCGCGTGATGCCCTCGCGGCCGACCGTCCACGTCTACGACGCCGACGGCAAGCCCGTCTGCCGCGTCGGCCCCGAGCGCTTCCGCGAGCCGTTCTGGTGCGACCTGGCCTTCTCGCCCGACGGCCGCGAGCTCCTCATCTCGCCGCACAACTGGACTTCGCGCGGCCTGGCCGGCCAGCCGCTCCTGCCCGCCGACGAGGCCGCGACCGACGCTTACGTCCTCGACATCTCGAAGGGCGATCTGGAAGCGCTCCGATTCCCCGGCGCCATCTCCTCGGCAAGCTGCGGGTCGAAGGGGCGGATTGTGGCCGGGTGCTGGACGGGCCGCGTGCAGCTTGACGCAGGCCGTGTTCTCGACAAGGGGCTTGAAGTTGGCGGCCCAAGCCTCGTCCGCCTCGTCGCCGATGGCTCCTGCGTCGTGGCGACGACGGCGGGCACAGTGCTGAAACTCGACGCCAATGGCAAGGAGTTGTGGCGGACCGACCTCAGCCAATCGGTCAAGCCCGCGGACAAGCCGTGGACGCGCAACCAGCAGCCAGGCAAGATCGCTCCGGGCATCTGGCGCACGAACGGCGGCTTCGCTCACAGCGACATGGGGGCGCAACTCGTCATCGAAGCGCCCCAGGGTCTGCTCCTCATTGACCCGAACAGCGGGGCATCCTTCGACCAGAACTGGGCGAAGATTCAGGGCGCTGGCCTCGACCCGATGAACGTGAAGTACGTGCTCCTCACCCACGAGCACGGCGACCACGCGCCGGGGGCCTACCTCTGGCGGGTCGCCACGGGCGCCCAGGTCGTCGCCGGAGCCGAGGCCGCCTACATTCTTCAGCACCACCTCCCCGGCGGCACCGGCTACGGCTTCCACCCGCCCAACCCCGTGGACATCGCGGTCACGGAGGACAGGGAGCTGGACCTGGCCGGCCTGAAGGTGAAGGCCATCCGCCTCGCCGGCCACACCTACGGCTCGATGGGCTATGTCTTCACGAAGGACGGCAGGACCTATGTGGCCACGGGCGACCTCGTCATGCCCGGCGGCGTGCTCGGCTACTCGGGCAGCCTCGATTTCAGCGCCGAGGAGGTCCTCAAGAGCCTGCGGAAACTCGACATCCTGAAGCCCGACGAGATCCTGGGCGGACACGGCGGCGGGCCGCCCGACAACTTCGTTGCCGCCGGCATCGAGGCGGGCGAGGCCACCGGCTGGTCGCGCATGAAGCCCGAGAAGCCCAACCCCCTCTATCGTTTCACCCAGACCAACTGCGCCGTCGCTGCCTGGCTCCAGCCCATCCAGTGTGCCGCCTACGGCGACATTGACGGTGATGGCCGGCCCGACGTGGCTGTCCTGATCCCCAAGGGCGATGGCTCGGTCGTGCACGTCTACCTGAACAAAGGGGGAAAGTTCGCCGAGGCGCCCGACGCCGAGGGCGCTCTCCCCAACCTCAGCCGCGGCTGGAAGCTCCGCATCGTGCGCGTCAACGACGACAAGGTCGCCGACCTCTTCGCCTCGAGCGAGGGGCAGGCCGTCCTCCTCCTGTCGGAGGACGGACAACTCAAATTCCGCGCCATTCCCCTCCCGGGGCTGACCCGAGCCTCACAAGTCCTGACCGGCGATTTCAACGGCGACAAGCGCACCGACCTGCTCATCGGCTCCCGTTTCGTGGGAAGCCACGCCATCGCCTACCAAGGCGAGGACAGCGCCTTCCGCGTCCGCCAGGCGAAAGCCCCTGGGCGCGGCTACCTCGGCGTGCAACTCGCCGACGTGAATGGCGACCGCCGCGACGACCTCATCTTCGCCTGCGGCGACATCCTGCTGCGGCAGGCGGACGGCTCGTTCGAGGAAACGGCATCCATCCGCCTCAAGCCGCCGTCGGGCTCGGGCGAACAGGCAGGCTGGACGTTTCTCGCCGCCGCCGACTTCGACAAGGACGCCGCGACCGACGTCGCGCTCCTCGCCAGCGGCAAGGAGGGCGTGCTCGTGTGGCTCTACCGGAACACGAGGAACCCGCAGCAGCCCTTCGCCGAGAAGCCGAGCGCGGAGTTCGTGGCAGCGGGCGCCGACATCATCCGCGACGGCCCCACCGTCGCCGACTGGAACGGCGATGGCGTGCCCGACCTCGTCCTCGCCACCCGCGAGAAGCCGTCCGCACGCATCCTCCTCGGCGCCGCCGCCGACGGGCTCAACCCCGAGCGGGTCGCCACCGTGCCGCTCGACTACACGCCGCACTTCGACACGCAACTCGGCGTGGCCGACTTCAATGGCGATGGGAAGCCCGACCTCGCCGGCTTCGGCCCCTCCGCCGTCGGAGCCGTGGGCGCCTACATCTGGCTTCAGCGGTGAGGCCGGCTCACTTCACTTCTCTCCGGGCTTGCCGAACTGCTTCCAGTAGAGCTCCTTGAGGGGGTTGACCTTCGGGCCGTCGAGGTCCTCGTTCTCGAGGCAGGGGAGGATCTCGTCCCACCACTTGTCGTAGGCGGCCTCGAGGTCCTTCACGACGTCGGGGTGCTGGGCGGCGATGTTGTTCTTCTCGCCGGGGTCGGCCTTGAGGTCGTACAGCTCCCAGTTCCTGCCGCCGCGAGCGACCATGATGTACTGGCCGCGGCGGACGCTGCACTGGCCGTACTTCGATCCGGCCGCCTTGCCCCGCCCCCAACGGCCGACGTGGGTGAAGAGATAGCGGTCGGGCCACGTGGCCTGCGGGTCGCTGAGGAGGGGCAGAAGGCTGAAGCCGTCGAGCTTCACGCCCTCGGGCACCTTGGTGCCCGCGAAGTCGCAGAAAGTCGGGAAGATGTCGAGGTGCGCCGTCAGCTTGTCCACGTCGGCTGGCTTGAGTGTGCCGGGCCATCGCCAGAAGCTGGGCACGCGCGTGCCGCCGTTGTAAGGCGAGCCCTTGCCGCTGCGCATCCCGGCGTTGAAGACGCCGCAGCCCGCCGTGCCGCCATTGTCGGTCAGGAAGATCACGAGCGTGTCGCGCTCGATGTCCCATTCCTTCAGCTTGGCCACGAGCTTGCCCACGTTGTCGTCAATGTTCGTGATCATGCCGTAGAACTTCGCCACGTCGCGGCGGCCGCGGCCCTTGCCCTTCTTGCCCTTCTCCTCGGGCTCGGGGAACTTGTCCTTGTACATCGCCTCGTATTCCTCGGGGCAGATGAGCGGGCCGTGGGGCGCGTTGGGCGTGATGTAGGCGAAGAAGGGCGCCTTGCCCTTCGTCGCGCCCATCCACTGGACGGCCTGGGCGAAGAAGACGTCGGTGCAGTAGCCCTTGGTCTTCTCGAACGTGCCGTTGTGGAGGATGGCGGGGTCGAAGTACTTGTTGCCGGGCGCGTCGCCGCAGGAGCCGGAATACGTCTGGCCGATGCCGCCGCAGCCGTGGATGAACATCTCGTCGAAGCCGCGTTTGCTGGGCCAGCGGTCGGGCTCGTCGCCGAGGTGCCACTTGCCGAAGATGCCCGTGGTGTAGCCTGCGGCCTTGAGCACCTGGGCGATGGTCGTGGCCTTGAGGGTGAGCCGCTCGCGCTCGAGGATGGTGTGGGTGACGCCGTTCTTGAACTCGTGCCGCCCCGTCATCAGCGAGGCGCGGGTCGGCGCGCAGGTGGGGCTGACGTGGAAGTCGGTGAACCGCACGCTCTCGCCGTGCAGGCGGTCAATGTTGGGCGTCTTGATGATCGGGTTGCCGAGGCAGGCGAGGTCGCCGTAGCCTTGATCGTCGGTCATGATGAGGATGATGTTCGGCCTCTTGCCCGCGAGGGTGCTCTGCGCCTCGGCCGCGCTGACGGCCTTGCCGAGCACCATGGCGGCCGAACCCGCGGCCGCGCAGCCCAGAAACTCGCGCCGGTTCACCTTGCTCATTCCGCGCCTCCTTTCAGAGTCCGGAAGTTCGCGATGCGGTGGAAGGTCATGAAATTGGCATCGTGGAAGTTGTGCGCGCCGCCGAGGCCGTCGTCGAACGCCGTCCGCGACACGGCCACGATGTCGGCGCCCTCGAACTGCCAGTCCACGTATTGGAACCCGTGCTTCGCCGGGTCGGGGTGCTCGATGAGGATCGAGCGCACGGACCAGGCTCGCAGGTCGGGCGAGCTGATGAGGGCGAGGGTGTTGCGGGTCGAGGCCGGCTTGCCGCGCCGCTGCTTCGGCGGCACGTGGTTGGCCAGCGACCAGTAGAGGTCCGATGCTGCGTCGAAGCGGATGGTGAACTTCTTGGCTCCGCCGGGGAAGCTCACGAAGCCGCGCTCGGGGTCGAACGTGGCGGCCTTGCCGTCGGCGCTGATCTCGACGATGGCCGCCACCTCATCGTCGGAAGGGGAATCCACGCGCAGGATGTCCACGAGCCGCCCGTCGCGGGTCACCACGGCATCGCCTTCGAGCCAGCCGTTGAACTTGCCGTCGAGCCACTTCGGGTCGCGCCCGAGGCGGTTGCTGCACGTCCAGCTCTCGGCCTTGAGGAGGTCCGCATCGGCAGGAGCCGACATCATGAAGGCTCGGAAGTGCTTGCCCCAGCCACCCGCGCCGACGGCGTCCTCCATCGCGCGCCAGAGCCGGCCGTTGTGCACGACGACAGGCACGGGGGCACAGTGGTAGCGGCCGTCGGCGAGGAGCAGGCCGGTCTTGGCGTCCTTCGGCTCCGTCCACGTCCGCCCGCCATCGGTCGAGCGGCGGATGACCACGTTGCCGTACTGGCTCCACGTGCCCATGATGTAGAGGGCGGCATTGTGGACGAAAAGCGTCGACCAGAACTGCCCCTGAATCTCGGCCGCCTTGGCCCAGGTCTTCCCCTTGTCTTCCGAGCGGAAGACGCGGGTGATCGCGCGAGTCTTGTAGGCCGACTTCGGCCCGAACAGATCGTGCGAGGCGACATAGGAGCCGTCGGCGAGCAGCGCCAGGCTCGGCGAGCCCACATACTGCCCCGAGGCCGCAGGCACGTGGTCGATCACCACGCCAGGGACCGTCGACAGATCCGCCTCGCCGCCATTCGCCATGCCGATGCAGCTCAAGAGAACCAAACCTCCTGCAAAGCGGGTCATTCGCTCACTCCTCTATGCCCCGAAGCGCCCCTCCAGCAGCTTCGACTTCTGCTCCCAGTAGTAGTTGAAGTTGGCCCACGAGATGTCGGGCGGGAAGGTGTGGTCGAGGGTCGGGATGAAGCCGCCTTGCTCGATGAGGGGGGCAAGCTCGCGGAGGGCGGCGTCGATCTCGGGCTTGCCTTTGGCCAGTTCGCGCTTGTCGACGGCGCCCCAGATGCGGAGGTCGCGGCCGAATTGCTTGCGGATGCGGTTGGGGTCCATGTTGCTCGCCCGCTCGAAAGGCCAGTGGGCGTCGATGCCCATTTCCATGTAGAGCGGGATGAGCGGCTCGGTGTTGCCGTCGCTGTCGAGCGAGCAGTAGGTGACGCCGTGCGACTTGAGGTGGTCGATCACGCGGCGGTAGTGGGGCATGATGAAGCGGCGGAAGCAGGCCGGGCTGCACAGCGGGCCGCTCTTGCACGCCATGTCCTCGAAGAAATTGAAGTAGTCGAACTGCGCCGCCTCGACGAAGGGCCGCGTGACCTCGATGGCGAAATCGGCGATGAACTCGAACATTTCTTCGAGGAGCGCCGGCTGGTCGTAGAAGGCGAGCGAGAGGTTCTCGGTGCCCATCCACGCCCGTGCCACGCCGTAGAAGCCCGTGCAGCAATTCTGGCCGAGCACGAGCACGTGCTTGCGGTCGGCCCAGAAGGGCAGCTTGCTGCGCCAGTAGAGCGGGTAGCGGGTGGGGGTGGAGGGGTCGTAACGTTTCTTCATCGCGCGCAGGTCGTCGACGGTCTCGATGGGGAAGCGGAGGTATTGGTCCATCGAGGCCCGCGTGCCGCGCACGGTGCCCTCGATGAGGGCTTTGGTCACCACGCCGTTCCAGTGGCGGATGATCTCGTAGCGGTCGGTCTTCTCGAGCACCTGCACCTCGAAGCCTGGGAGCATGCCCATATTGACGGGCAGGAACTCCCGCTCGTCCATCCCCAGGCACTCCTCGCCCACGAACCAGTTCCAGTGGAAGGTGTGGGGCTTGAGGCCCTGGGATTCCCAAAGCTCGATAGTGTGTCCCCAGCAGCCCAGTTCCCAGTTGGGCACGCGGTCGGGCGGCTGGTACTCCATCACGGCGAGAAAGCGTTCGCGGGGGGTCATGTGGTTCACCCTGAAGTGTTCCATTGGCAAGCGAGTTGCGGCGCAGTATAATGCCGGTGGCAACACTTCAGACGACTGAAGTAGACGCCCCCACTGGGCTTGCCCCAGTGGGGCGACGGATTGGCAGCTACTGTGCCACGTGCCTCTAGCTCATCTCTCTCTCCCCCGCCCGCCGTGCGGCGGGCGGGGGAGAGAGAGATGGGGGTGGGCCGCCGTGCGTAGCTGTCAATCCTTCGCCCCACCGACACGAGGTCGGTGGGGGCGTGCACTTCGTTCGGCTGCCGTGTTACTGCCGGTGGAATATACAACATCCACGAAAGCTGAACAAGCTGGAGTGAGGAGAGCCATGAAGGCTAGCGCCAAGCCGCCCGCCGACCCGCTGATTGACGACGTGCGACGGACGCGCGAGGCCCTCGTGCGGAAGTACGGCGGCCTGCGCGGATGGGCAGAGCACCTGCGAGAGCTTCAGAAGAAGCACCCGGAGAGGGTTCTGCCGCCGAAGCAGCGGGTGAATGAATAGGCGGGGTCGTGAGCTCCCGCATGCCGAGGCGCCCTATGGCGTGTGGTGTAGATGGTCCCACGGCGACGGCCTGGGCCACTGCCAGCGGATGAAGAGGTATTCGCCGAAGACGAGCGCGACGCAGCAGACGATGTAGAAGATGAGGCGGAGCACGTCGCGCGTGTGCTCGCTCCAAAGCTCGAAGCCTCCCGACCAGAGCTCCCAGGGCCAGCGCGGCTCGCCGAAGACGCCTTCCTCACGCAGTGCCTGCAAAAGCTCCTTGTAGTTCTCCCAGCCGCCGTAGAGCACGATGCCCAGGAGCACGTAGAGCGGCGCGCTCGCTACAATCAGCACGGCCCAGAGCAGCCAGTCGCTGTCGCCCATGGCCTGTCCCTCGAAGCGGGCCAAGGGTCACTTCTTCGTCTTGAACACCCAGGCGTAGGGCACGGCGGCCTTGCCCTTGGGGTCGCGGAAGCCCCAGTTGCGGGGGCTGTTGGCGCCCACGGCGTAGAGGGTGTCGGGGCTGAGGCGGACGGGGAGCACGCAGGTGCGATTGCTATTCTCCCAGCGCGGCTCGGCCGACCCGCGGTAGCCGGGGTAGAGGCCGCACTCGACGACGATCATCCACGACCACGACTTCTCGGTGGCCATCGGGCGGTCGAAAGTGACCTTGATCTCGCGGAGGCTGAACTCGACGTCCTTCGCGCGGTCGGCCGGCTCGGTCTTGACGACGCAGGGCGGGAGGTCGGGGTCGAAGTCGGCCTTCTTCTCAGCGGCCAGCGCCAGGCCGCCGATGAGGGCCGACACAAAGACCACGATGCCGAGGCATTTCATGGCTTCCTCCTCGAAGAAATGGGACAGATAGGACACCAAGCCACTACTGCCCGGCCTTGAGCACGGCAGCCGCATGCCGGGCGAGGTGGCCGCGGTAGTCCTTGGTGTACTCCTCCAGGATCTGTTTGCCAAGGCCGTCCTTGTCACCGCAATGGTAGAGGGCGCGGGCGAGCGCCAGCTCGCGCAAGGCGTCGCTGCGGGGCGCGGTGGCGGTCCAGCTTCGGTTCTTCTCGGCCCGCTCGATGGCGCCCTCGGGCGTGGCGATGGCGTGGCCGCGGAAGCCCGGCTTGGCAAGAAGCTCGGCCAGCGGACCCGCCGCCGCGGGGTCGCGCAACTGGTCGAAGGCCATCGCGACGGCGCGGAAGTGCGAGAAGGCGTCCTTGGCCTCGAGCGTCTTCATCTTGGCCACGATGGCCTCGGTGGCCCGCCGGTCGCGCGTACGGCCGAGGGCGTAGATGTAGGTGTCCACGTCGCTCATGTTGCGGCCGAACTGGCCCATGCCCTTGTAGTGCCAGCCCTTGCCCATGTCGGGCGCGCTCTCGACGACTTTGAGGAGATCCGACACCTCAGACGGGTCTCCGAGGACACCGAGGACATGGGAGTAGGTAAGCGGGAACGGCTAATGGACGACAGAATCCAGGGAGTCTCCTGCAGGTCACCGCCTTGCGCAGGTTCCTCAACATTCCTCAGTAATGAGTTCACCTCAGCCAGGTTTCGTGACAGAGGCAATCCCTCTAGCGGCGGCCTGTCGCAGGTGGTCCGGTGCGGCGGGGTCGTTCATAACTGCCTTGAACTCCTCGACCGCCTGCACCTTCCTGCCCTGTAGCCCGTATATGATGCCGCGGTTGGCGCGCGCACGGGCATTGATGTCCGATGGTGCCGCGGGGTCTTGTACCACAGCAGTGAAGTCCGCCAGCGCCAGATCCAACAGGCGCTGATGTAAAAGGTACACGGCACCGCGGTCGACGCGTGCTTTGGCCCTGAGCTGAGGGGGCGCCGATGGCTCATCTACTACAGCGGTGTAGTCAGCGATCGCCTTGATCGGCTGTTTTTCCCGTTCGTACAGCAAACCGCGGTTCAGGCGGGCAATGGCTTTGTCGCAGGCCGAGGCAACTGGGTTGCCTATCACCGCAGTATAGTCCGTGGTCGCCCGGCCCAACTTCCCCTGCCTCTCGTACAGGAAGCCGCGTTTGAGGCAGGCCTCGCCCTTGGTGTAAGCGGAAGCGTCTGGGGCCTCTATCACTGCCGTGTAGTCAGCGACCGCCATGGCCAGCCGTTCCTCCCTCGAGCGCGCATCCCCACGCTTGATCAGCGCCAGGGCCTTCGTATCCGCCTCGGCGGCGGGATCGGCTATGGCTGCTGTATACTCGCGAACGGCATCGGCCACCCTGCCTTGCCCTAGATACACGACGCCGCGAAGGACCCGTGCCAGGGTCTTCGCGCTCGCCGGGGTAGCGGGCTCGTCAATCAACGCCTTGTAGTCCGCGAGCGCCTGTGCCGCGTTGCCCTGCATTCCGCGGATCCCGGCGAGTTGGACGCGGGCCAGGGCCTTCTGACCGCCTGAGGCGGCGAGGTCGTGTATCACCGCCGTGAAGTCCGCGATCGCTTGGGCAGTTTCACCCCGCCTTGCGTACAGGCCGCCGCGGCCGATGAGGGCCTCTGCCTTCTCGCCCACCGGGGCAGCGTGGTCGTCTATCGCCGCGGTGTAGTCTGCAAACGCCTGGGTCTCCATACCTTGAGATTCGTACAACGTGGCCCGCCTTACGCGAGCCTTGGTTCTCGCCTCTCCCGGGGCCGCACGCGCCAGCACCGCGGAGTAGTCGGTCAGCGCCTGGCCCGGGTTGCGCCTCATCTCGTTCACCTCGCCGCGGGTGATCAGCGCCCAAGCTCTCTGGGCGGGGTCTGCAACTGGATCATAAGCAACGGCAGTGCTCAGCCGGATAGCAGCGTCGAGACGGTTCTCGACAAGCGCCAAGCGCGCCGCAACCAGGTTGGCCCAGACCCGCAGCTCGAGGCGCTCTGCGTGAGTGTGCAGTTCCCGGAGGCGGCGCACCTTGTCTGCCCTGTCCCACACACCGAACTGAGCGCGAAAAGCAGATCGAAGTTCCTTCTCTGTCATGACCGTTCCTCAATGCGCCTTGGCCCGGCGCGTCGGGCCTGGCACACCTCCCAATGAGAAAGATGATAGCGCAACCAGCGAGGGAGTCAAGAGTCAGTGCACCGTGACCTTCCTCTGGCTCATGACGAATCCAGTGAGAAGGCTTCGCGTCCAGAGCCAGTCCCGAGCCCCCTGGGTGGTCAAAGGACACCAGCCGGGGAGGAGCGCAACCCCAGTGTAGCCCGCGGAGGAGCGCAGCAAGACTGTGGGCAGACAGAATCCAGGAGTCCTCCTTGGGCCGCAGCCCACCTTCACTGCGCTGCGGCCCTCAGGATGGCGGCGGCGTGGCGGGCGAGGTGGCCGCGGTAGTCCTTGGTGTACTCATCGAGAATCTGCTTGCCGAGGCCGTCCTTGTCGCCGCAGTGGTAGAGGGCGCGGGCGAGGGCCAGCTCGCGCAAGGCGTCGCTGCGGGGGGCGGTGGCGGTCCAGCTTCGGTTCTTCTCGGCGCGCTCGATGGCGCCCTCGGGCGTGGCGATGGCGTGGCCGCGGAAGCCTGGCTTGGCGAGCAGCTCGGCCAGCGGGCCAGACGCCGCGGGGTCGCGTAGCTGATCGAACGCCATCGCGACGGCGCGGAAGTGCGAGAAGGCGTCCTTGGCCTCGAGCGTCTTCATCTTGGCCACGATGGCTTCGGTGGCCCGCTTGTCGTGCGTGCGGCCGAGGGCGTAGATGTAGCTGTCGACGTCGCTCATGTTGCGGCCGAACTGGCCCATGCCCTTGTATTGCCAGCCCTTGCCCATGTCGGGGGCGGCCTCGACGGCCTTGAGCAGGTCGGGCGCACCCGTCGGGTCGGCCAGCACGCCCAGCACGTGGGCGTAGATGAGCTTCTTGTCGTCGGGACACTCGGCGTAGGCCTGGCGGAGCAGCGGCGTCGCCTCCTTCGCGTTCGCGAGCACGATGGCCACGTCCTTGTAGTTGTCGCGGACGTTGTAGACGGCCTGCTTGATTTTCGCGGGCGGGAAGGGGAAGGAGTCCGTGGCCGTCAGCACGTCCTTGGTGAGGTTGCCGATGCCGACGAGGTGTTCCTGGAGCTTCTTGACGTCGATCGTGCGCACGGAGCCACCCTTGGCGGCCATGGCGGCGGCGGAGCCGGCCGCGTAGCCGCCGTTCTCGATGTCGGGCTGCATGCGGATGAGCGGTACGGCGTCGCGATGGGCGCTGATGCCCAGGCCGATGACCAGCATGCCATCGAGGCCCTGCGGCAGCATCGCCCGATACGGAATCTGGGTCTTGACGCCTTTGTGGTGCGGCTGCTGGAGGACAAAGTAGGGGTCGATCGTGTAGCCGTGGGTATCGAAGTTCGACCAGGCCTGCACCACGGTATCGGGGTGGGTGCGCTCGAGGAACTGGTCGAGGATGGTGATGGTGTGGTCGCCGACGATGCGGCGGCGCTCGCGGGTGTCGATGAGCTGTCCGAGGTCGAAGGCGTTGCCCGCCATGCGCTTGGCGTAGAGGAAGAGGCTCCAGGTGTCCAGCATGTCCGTCTCGTCGGTGATCGTGTAGTCGGTGTTGGTGTAGCTGGCGCCCAGGTTGCGGGGTGGCAGGCCTGTGCCCTGGAGGGCGATGTCGTTCTCGTCGGTGTAGATCGTCGCGGCGCCGGCCGCGGCCGCCACGTCGCTGTTCCCCGTCGCGTCAATGACGGTCTTGGCGAGGACGACGCCGCGGCCGTAGGGCGTGGCGACGACGGCGCCGCGGACGCGCTTGTCGTGCACGAACGCGCCGCAGCCGACGCAGCCGAACCAGATGTCGGCCTTCGCCTCGCGCAGCTCGGCGCGCCACCACTCGGCCTTCTCCTCGACGCCCCAGCCCGCCTTGCCGTCGAGGATGGTCTTGCAGAAGCCGACGCGGTTGCCCCAGTAGTATTTCGAGATGTGGCCGAGGGTGCCGACGCCGCCCAGGCCGTGGAGCATCTCGACGACGAGCGTCTTCGCCCCGTGGCGTGCGGCGGCGATGCCGGCCGGCGCGCCGCCCGTGCCGCCGCCGATGACCACCACGTCGTAGGTGCCGAGGACGGGCAGCGGCCGCTCCTCCTGCGGGATGGTCGGGAGCTTCTGGAACTCGCGAACGCCTGCAAGGATCTCCTTCACGTCCCCCTTGGCCACGGGGGCCGCCTTGCCGCCAGCGACCTTCGGGTCCTTGGGCTCGGGCAGCTTCCTGGCCTCAGATGCGGCCGCGGCTCCGACGCGCGTGCCCAGGTCAATGAGCGCGAGCGGGCGCATCAGCTTCTCGGCCTGCTCGCGCGACACGTCGGCGCACCCGCCGAGAATGTAGAGCCGCTCGACGCCCGCCGGGCGGCAGGCGTCGAGAATGGCGTCCGAATCAAGACCGCCTGAAGGCGGGAC